>Ga0307488_10004542_pt1 | contig 11587 bp, 9 predicted proteins | sample SB02metaG_FD_202248 | JGI IMG/M metagenome (GOLD analysis project Ga0307488, IMG submission 202248) | Sea-ice brine microbial communities from Beaufort Sea near Barrow, Alaska, United States - SB 0.2 | ecosystem: Environmental > Aquatic > Marine > Coastal | place: USA: Alaska | collected 2017-05-06
CAATACTTTGGTTTGGTAATCCATGCATTAAGTCCAAGTTGAAACTACGTAATGCTAAGCGTTTTGCTAGTTGCACAGCGGCGCTAGCTTGCGTCGAATCGTGGATGCGACCGAGTGCTTTCAAATGTCGTTCATCAAAACTTTGAACACCAATCGAAATACGGTTGATTCCGGCTTTTTCAAAACCAATAAATTTTTCGGCTTCAACCGTGCCTGGGTTTGCCTCCATTGTAATTTCAGCATTGGCGGCTAATGGAATTCTTGCTGCAATGCCATCCAATAGTCTTTGCATACCAGCAACGGACAACAAACTAGGTGTGCCACCGCCAATAAAAATACTGGATACTTCACGTAACTCTCCCTTAATGGTAACCAGTGGCAAGTCTTCGGTTAAGTCGTCTAATACGTGGCTAATATATTCAGACTCCGGCAAACCACCTTTCAAATTATGTGAATTGAAATCGCAGTACGGGCACTTTTGGACACACCAAGGAATGTGCACATATAAGCTCAGGGGAGGCAAGCTTGTGAGATTAACGTGATGACTTAACTCAGCACCAAGAGTTGCGGTTGGTGTGCTAGAATTGCCTTCGCTCAACGGCTCAATACTTCCTTCATACGCTGCATTAATTGCACCAGCGCGTTGCCGCGGTGGCTAATTCTATTTTTAATGTTTGATTCTAGTTCAGCTGCACTGCAATTTTGCTCGGGAACCCAAAATATAGGGTCATAACCAAAACCGCCATTGCCGCTGGTTTTTGTACTTATTTCGCCATGCCATTCGCCCTGACATATAATCGGAGTAGGGTCGAGTTCATGTTGCATAAATACAAGTACACACAAAAAGCGAGCTTTACGATTATCTGTTTCGTTTTCCAAAGCCTTGAGCAATTTGTTTATGTTATCACTATCGTTAGCCGTGTCACCTGCATAGCGAGCTGAGTAGATACCAGGAGCACCACCAAGAACATCGACGGCTAAACCGCTATCGTCAGCAATAGCCGGCAGCCTGGTTACTTTTGCCGCGTTACGAGCTTTTATAATTGCGTTTTCAACAAAAGTAGTGCCAGTTTCAGGCACTTCTTTTACATTAAACTCAGACTGCGGTGTTACTTTTATTGAAAAACCATCAAACAGCGTCGAAAATTCAGCGACTTTACCTTTGTTGCCTGTTGCTAAGACGATTTGTTTTATGCTCATCTATGCCTCTTTTGATTTAGGTGAGGAGGGTCTAGTTGTTTTCTTCTTAAACTTGCTCTTAGCTTTTACCTTTTTGCCTTTTCCTTTGCCCGGTGTTTTTACTTTTTGTTTTTTTACTACTTTTGGTGCTTTGTTCTTTGGACGCAAACCATCAATGACTCTGGCTTTAAAGGGCTCTTTGGTATAACGCTCTACCTTGCCTATTTTCTCAAAGTCATGCGCTTCAACAATAGAAATGGCAGTACCTTTGGCGCCAGCGCGTCCGGTGCGTCCAATACGATGTACATACAAGTCTGAACCTCTGGGCATGTCAAAGTTAATAACGTGGCTAATGTCTTGTACGTCAATACCCCTGGCTGCAACGTCGGTTGCGATAAGAATTTTCACATCACCTGCTTTGAAACTCGCTAATGCAGAGTTACGCTTATCTTGAGGCATTTCGCCTTGTAAATAGGTCACGCTGAAATCTTGGCTGAACAAAAAGTCCTTTAGATTGTGCAAGCGTTCGCGCGTTTTGACGAACACAATACACGACTCAATGGTGTTGCGCAGATGATGAACTAATATCGCATTTTTATGGTTTAAATCGTCAGCTAAGTGGTACCACTGAATAATTTTGTTCTTCTCTTTTCTGGAAGGGTCAGCGGAAAGTGTAACTGGGTCTTTCAATAGTTCTTCTGCGAAAAGGCGCACACCTCTTCCTTCTAGAGTTGCAGAAAACAACATACTTTGCTTTCGCCATCTAGCTTCACCGGCAATTTGATGTACGATTGAAGAGAAACCCATGTCTAACATGCGGTCTGCTTCATCTAGAATAAGCGATTCAATATCACGGCAATCAAAACTTTCTTGTTCAATATGTTCAAATAACCTGCCAGGTGTTGCAACCAAAATATCGCAATGGCCAGCGAGTGTTTCACGGTCAGTGCCATAATTAATACCACCAGTAATGACACCGCAGGTTAGATGTGTGTATTTAGTAATTGCTAGTGCTTGTTCGAATACCTGATTAGCCAGTTCTCTTGTGGGTACGAGTATAAGCACCCGTGTTGAGCTGTCGTCCTTGCGCGGGTGATCGAGCAAATATTGGCAAACAGGCAGCAAAAACGCGGCTGTTTTCCCTGTGCCAGTTGGTGCGTCAGCAAGTATATCTTTACCTTCCATTGCATGTGGAATAACCAAGGACTGAATGCTGGTGGGGCGTTCATAGCCCATGTCGTTAATGGCTCGGCAGAGTTCGTCGTCTAAATCTAATTGATCAAACATGAATGACTTTGTTTTGTTGGTATTTGTGCTCATTCTACCTCAAATCGATGATAACGAGTATGCTTGTTTCAATTCAATCACGTATTTTCTCAACTTAGCGGAAATACGCCATTGTACGGCGTAATCTAGGCGCTTTTACATTGACTTAAATAGCGATAATCGATAGGTTATCTATATGACAATCATGACAGCGCAGATAACGTGTATTTAAGCTATTTTGGGTTAACAGACAACCCATTTTCAATTGCTCCTAACCCCGACTACCTTTTCATGAGCCCTAGGCATCGCGAAGCTTTGGCCCATTTAACGTTTGGCTTGAAGGAGTCAGGTGGATTTGTAATGCTAACAGGGGAAGTGGGTACTGGGAAAACCACCGTGTCTCGTAAGCTTTTACAAGATTTATCAGACGATACGCAAACCGCTGTTATTTTAAATCCGACATTGTCAGCCATAGAGTTACTGGCAACAGTTTGTGACGAACTTGGGGTTAAGTATCATGCGAATACTAATTCGCTTAAAGTATTTACAGACAAGATTTTAAATAAGTTGGCAGATAATCACGCTAATGGCATCAACACGGTACTTATTATCGATGAGGCGCAGCACTTGATGCCCGAAGTATTAGAACAACTGCGTTTGTTAACTAATTTAGAAACGACTCGAGAAAAACTATTACAAGTTGTCTTAATCGGTCAACCCGAGTTGCAACAGTTATTGCGCCGAAACGAACTGAGGCAATTAGCTCAGCGAGTGACTGCTCGTTATCACTTATTACCTTTAACTAAGGCTGAGGTTGCATTATACGTTGCTCACAGACTGCAGGTGGCGAATGGTAATCCAAGTATTTTCACATCAACGTCGTTAAGTAGTTTGTTTCAAATCAGCGGAGGTATTCCGCGAGTGATTAATTTGTTATGTGATCGCGCTATGACTCTCGCTTACACACTACAAAAACCGCTTATTACACACCAACTTGTTATTGGCGCTAGTTATCAAGTGTTGGGTGATGACATTGTTCAACAACGACAGCAAGACCGGTGGAAACGAATTTTTGTCGGCTGCTTTGTCACTTCTATAATCCTAGGTTTGGTTGCAGGAGGATTGTATGCTTAAGGTGTTTAATGTAAGCGAGCTGCAGCCAGGCATGTTAGTCAGTAGGGTAGTAAGTCAGCATGGGCCTGTTAAAATCCGAAAAATAGGGATGATCCGCAGTCTCGAAATGGTAAAGGGTTTAACTAACATGGGCGTGACTGAGGTTGAAGTCGATTTGAGCCAGAGCTTGGGTTTGCTTGATACTGACGCAATGGAGCTAGAACTTGAACCTACAGAACAAGCGGTTAAGTTAACACCGACGCAGCAGCTACTGCAAAATGAAAGGAAGTCCGCCAAGGCCAATAATGATGTGAGTCAACAATATCATCGTTCGCTGTTTATGCCTTCTATGGATACCTTGCCGTCATCTTGGGATTTGTATGGTAAGAATATTTCATTATCGCTTTTATTGGTCGTTGGTGGTTTATGTGTAGGTTGGAATATTGCATCTATTCCAGATTGGTTGTCACTGACAAAAAGTAAAGACTACGTGGTGATCGATTATCAACCCATGAATAGATCTACACAAAAGAATCTTGCATTGGATGCAAATAGTCCTGCATCTTCAGCACTATTAAATGAGCTCAGCAAAGCACAAAATGGCACTAATGACCCGAATACAATGACAGAGGATATGCAAGCGAGCAAAGCCCCAGAAGGAAAAAGTAGTGCAGGCTTAGCTCAAGCGCAAACTCCGGTTATACCAAAACAGAAAGATCCTATTACTGTCCCTGACGCTGAACCACTTGTGCTGGGATATCTGCCAGAAAATATGCCTAATAAAGAAATTTTAGATAGTTCAGCAGTGAGCGAGGGAGAAAATATATTAAATTTACCTGCGAACACCCAATCAGAAAGCGCGGTGTCGGCTCGATTATTAGCTAAAATCAACAAAGCGATTGCAGAGTTAGATAAGGGCGAGTCCGGCGAGTCAAATTTTCAGAAAAGCACCAGTTACGATGACTTACCTCGAGTGGATCAATTATCGGTAGCTACTCAAACACAAATTCCATCAATGGCATTTAGTGCGCATATGTACTCTTCTGAGAGGCCAGAACGCTGGGTTAGAGTTAATGGGAGGCGTCTAGTTGAAGGTGACTTTATTGCAGAAAACTTGCGGCTAGTGAATATAGAACCGCAAAAAGTTATCTTATCTTTTAAAGATGAAGTGTTTACGATGAACGCCTTGTCTGACTGGTAGTTAAATAATCTCAACTTCAGTGTCTGGAGTTTATTGACACAGACGAAAATAATTTATCAAGAGCTAGTTATTTGGTTGTGTGAGTAAAATAACTCGTTCTTTCTACCTTGGCAGAAAAATGCTTTTGAAAAATTTATCTAAGTTCATACTAAACTCTTCTGGCCTAACGCCTGTTAAAATATAGTCTTCTGATTGGCTCAAATCGACTCTTACGATCTCAGTGTGCAGTTGCGTTTGCATACTATAAAAAATCATCACTATTGGATTCAGCGGTTGCTTGTCATTGCGTTGACTAACAATAGCTAATTTTTGGCTGCTAAGTTGAACCAATGAACCTACTGGGTGCAGGCCAATTGCATTAATAAATTCTTTGACTAACTCACGGTCAAGCGTTTCATCACTCTCTAACTGATGCAGGGCTGCAGTCGCGCTAACAGAGCGCTGATGTTGTCGGTTCGAAATCATTGCGTCATAACAATCTACAATGCCTGCCATCTGAGAATATACACTAATCTCTGAAGCCGTCTTTGCTCTAGGGTAACCACTGCCATTTATTCTTTCATGGTGATTCGCAATAACATCTAGCACAATAGGTGGTGCATCGTCTAAACGCCCGACTACGTCTAAACCAATATCGACATGACTTCTCATTACTTTCCAATCGGTATCATTGAGTTCGCTGGTTTTTTCTAACAGCTCAGTAGGAAGAGAGGCCATACCTATATCCATCAGTAAGCCAGCAATAGTCAAATCTTCAACTTCAGCGTGTGACATCCCTTTTGAATTAGCAAACATAGTGAGTAAGATTGCACAGTTAATAGCGTGTTCTACTAAATATTCATTGGAGTCTTTGAGCATCAATAGACAAGATAGTGCATCGGCATTGTCAAAAACTGAGTCAATAATATTTTGTGATAGGTCGTTCAAGTGGTCGATATTTGGCGTTGAGCCTGAGCGCAGTTCAGATACAAAGTTTTTTTGTACATTTTTTGCTTGTATATATAGCTTATCAGCGTCTTTCAGTGCTTCTTGATGTTGCCCAACATTTATAATGTTTGTTAATTTAGATTCTTTTATTTGTGACTCGATGCCATTATTTTCCTCAGCTGTGCTAGATACTACATTATAATTTTCAGGGTGAGCAGACCGAGCCGCTAGATGATTTTCTACTATTTTATCATCGGTTTGATTGTTAGGAGCTATGCTCTTGCCAAAATCTACCTCAACTTCTAATATACCCTTGTTCTCTAGTGCAACGAGAATAGCTTGAGATTTTACCAATCCTTTACTTTTTATTCGGACATTGCCATTTTGCTTTACTACGCTTTCGACATACATGCCGATGGTTAGCTCAGTTATATGGATTTTTTTTATCATTATTATTGTCCTGACTTTAGTGACAAAGAGAATGGCCTAAATTGTTGTTCGTAAACCATTATATACACTAAACCCTTTATCTAGCGTATATACTTTTGCCAAAAGGACGTATTGGAATTGATATAAAAGTATAAAAATAGCCTACAACCAAGCGGCTCTTTTAACCTCAAAATTGCTAATGCTTGTATCTAACTCAAGGGTTTGCCCAATTGCATCTAAGCCTTTTATCATATTTTGTTTATGGTGTTCTGCTATATCGAAGGTATATGTTTTTTCACCAACCGTTACACTTTGTTCTGGAAGGTTAACGAAAAATATGATGTCTGGATTATCCGAAACTTCCGCAAATAACGCATCCATATCTTTGCTTGGAAGTACAATGGGAAGAAGTTGATTATTAATACAGTTGCTATAAAAAATATCCGCATAGCTAGTTGCAATAATGCATCCAAAACCAAAATCAGCTAGAGCCCAAGGAGCATGTTCACGGCTTGAACCACAACCAAAGTTTTCACGCGCTAATAGAATGTTAGCGCCTTTGTGTTCTGATTTAGTCAATGGAAACTCAGGGTTTACTTCTTGTTCATGTAAGTCTAAATAGCGCCAATCATGAAAGAGGTGCTTACCATAGCCTGAACGAGTTACACCAGTCAAAAACTGCTTAGGGATTATTTGGTCAGTGTCTATGTTAGCTTGGTCTAGTGGTGCGGCCCTGCCTGTTAATTCCGTAAATCCTGTCATTTTATTCTCCAAATTGTCTTGAATCAGCAAAACTGCCAGTTAAGGCGGCGGCAACAGCCATTTCAGGGCTCACCAAATGAGTTCTTGAACCACGACCTTGGCGACCTTCAAAATTTCGATTACTAGTGGAAGCACAGCGGTCTCCTGGTTGCAGGACATCGTCATTCATGCCCAAGCACATAGAACAACCTGGTAACCGCCACTCAAAACCAGCTTCTTTAAAAATTATATCTAATGCTTCTTTTTCCGCTTGTTCTTTAACTTCAACAGAACCAGGAACGACAATAGCGGTAACGTCACTTTTCACTTTCCCTAATGCAGCAACTTTTGCTGCTGCTCTTAAATCTTCGATGCGACTGTTGGTACAGGAACCAATAAAAACATGAGATATCTTTACATTGTCCCATGTTTGACCCGCCTCAAGTCCCATATACTTGAGTGCTTTAATGGCGGATTCTTTTTCGATAGGGTCGTCAAAATCATCAGGTGAAGGGATAGCTTGGTTAATACCAATAACTTGTCCTGGGTTAGTTCCCCAAGTAATTTGTGGTTGAATATCTTTGGCTTGCAGAGTAACTTCGGTGTCGAATATAGCGTCGGCATCTGTTGTTAATGATTGCCAATATCGAACAGCGTCATTCCAGTGCTGTTTGGTTGGTGCAAATTCTTTATCTTTCAGGTAATCGATAGTTTTTTGGTCAGGTGCAATTAAGCCTGCCTTCGCACCAGCTTCAATACTCATATTGCATATGGTCATGCGTTGTTCCATCGATAAGTCGCTGATAGCTTCGCCGCAATATTCAATAACGTATCCAGTCGCGCCAGCGTGGCCAATTTTTCCTATAATTGCCAATATAATATCTTTTGCTGTAACTCCGATCGATAACTTACCTGCAACCTCAATTTTCATGCTCTTAGCTTTGCTTTGTTTCAATGTTTGAGAGGCTAATACATGTTCAACTTGTGACGTACCTATACCAAATGCAAGTGCGCCAAAAGCGCCGTGAGTTGCGGTATGGCTATCGCCACAAACAACTGTCATGCCCGGTTGAATTAAGCCAAGTTGAGGGCCAATGACATGCACAATCCCCTGGTTCTTGTGACCTACGGGATAGAGTTGGATTTTGTGCTGTGCACAGTTGTCTGCTAACGTTTGTAGTTGTAATTTATTTTGCGGACCACATGCATCAAGGGCAAGAGAACGCGTAGATATACTATGGTCCATAGTGCCAAAAGTAAGGTCTGGACGACGCACTTTACGATTATTCTCATTCAACCCTGCAAAGGCCTGAGGTGTGGTGACTTCGTGAATGAGATGACGGTCAATATACAATAAGGTATCTTCGCCTAGTTGTTCTACGATGTGTGCGTTCCACACTTTGTCATAAAGGGTTTGAGCCATGATTTTTCCTTACTTCCAAGTTACGAGATTTGTTGTAAAATATAAGTGCCTACATCTGCAGTAGAGCGGGCATTGTTGCGTTCCAGCTTTGGCATTAATTCTGCAGTTAAGACGCCATCTTCAAGTGTTTTAACAACGGCAGCATCAATCGCATCTGCGGCGTCAACTTCACCTAGGCTATATCGCAGCATCATTGATGCTGACAAAATTTGAGCGATTGGGTTTGCAATACCTTTGCCTGCAATATCAGGAGCAGAGCCGCCGGCTGGTTCATACATACCAAAGCCCTCGCCATTGATACTCGCGGATGGCAATAAACCCATTGATCCTGTTAGCATTGCACATTCGTCACTAATAATATCGCCAAATAAGTTTGAACATAACATGACGTCAAATTGCGCAGGATCGCATATTAGCTGCATCGTCGCATTGTCAATGTAAATGTGTTCAAGCGTAACTTCTGGGTAATCTTTTGCGACTTCCTCAACCACTTCACGCCATAAACGGCTGCACACAAGCACATTAGCTTTATCTACAGAGGTAACCTTTTTCCCGCGTTTCATTGCCGCTTCAAATGCACTGATAGCGATACGCCGAATTTCACGCTTTGAATAACGCATGGTATCGAAAGCGAACTGTTCTTCACCTTCCCCTTCAAGCCCTTTGGGCTGGCCAAAGTAAATGCCGGAGGTAAGTTCGCGAATAACTAAAACGTCTACGCCTGATTGTGCGATGTCGCTGCGCAATGGAGATAAATGTGCAAGTCCTGCATAAATTTTCGCTGGACGTAAATTACTAAATAAATCGAAGTGGCTTCTCAACTTCAGTAAAGCGGCGCGCTCAGGGCGCAACTCCAAGGGCAGGCTGTCCCATTTAGGGCCGCCAATTGAACCGAACAAAATAGCATCAGCTTGTTCGCAACCTTCAAGAGTTGCCTTAGGCAGTGCTTCACCGTGATGATCAATTGCAAAGCCGCCTACAGGGTAGGTTGTGCGCTCTAGTGTAATATCAAATTTGTGGCATACCGCGTCTAAAACGCGATTTGCCTGTTCCATTACTTCCGGCCCTATACCATCCCCCGGTAAAACTGCAATGTGATATGTGGCCATTCTAAACTCCGGTAATATTTTCTTGTTGTTGTTTTTGTTCGTCAATTTGGTCAGCAAGGTAAGTATTATTTAATACAAAAATTAATGCGCGAACACCTGACTCAACGATGTCAGTCGCTAGGCCAATGCCGTTGAACCGTCGGCCATTATACTCAGCGACCACACTAACTTGAGCGAGTGCATCTGCACCTTCACCTTTGGAATCCAATTTAAAATCGACAATATCAATTTTATGATCTTTCACTACCTTCATAATAGCATTATATGCGGCATCAACAGGACCATTTCCGACCGCCGATTCGGTTATACTTTGGTCGCCCACTGTCAGGCGGACTGTGGCGCTAGGGATGATGTTACGACCTGAGTTAGCCTGTAAATAATCTAATTGATAATGCGCATGGTCATGTTTTTGCTGGTCGAAAAAGAGAAGCGCTTCTAAGTCATAATCAAAGACTTGTCCTTTTTTGTCCGCTAAGCGCAAGAATGCATCGTAAATAGCGTCCAAGTCATATTCATCTGTTCGATAGCCAAGTTCACCTAAACGATGTTTAATAACGTGTCGACCCGATCGAGAGGTTAAATTAAGTTTGTTTTTATTAATCCCAACGCTCTCTGGCGTCATTATTTCGTAGGTGTTTTGGCCTTTTAATACGCCATCTTGATGAATGCCTGACGAGTGACTAAATGCATTCGCACCCACAATTGCTTTGTTCGCTTGTACTGGCATATTGCATAGGTTGCTAACCAACTTTGAGGCTTTATGAATTTCTGGCGACTGGATATTGGTGGATAAACCGAGCATGGCATAGCGGGTTTGCAGGATCATCGCAATTTCTTCAAGCGAACAATTACCTGCTCTTTCACCAATACCATTGACGGTGCACTCAACTTGGCGAGCACCTTGTTCGACAGCTGCTAACGAGTTCGCAACGGCTAGACCTAAATCGTTATGACAATGCACGGATATGATCGCTTTATCTATATTAGGAACACGATTAAATAGGTTTTTAATAATACCACCAAACTCGGTTGGTGTTGTGTAGCCAACGGTATCAGGAATGTTAACGGTGGTTGCACCAGCGTTGATTGCAGCTTCAACCATGCGGCACAAGTAGTCAATATGCGTTCGACCGGCATCTTCACAGCTGAACTCTACGTCGCTGGTATACTTGCGCGCATGTTTAATAGCGTTAACCGCCATTTCAACTACTTCATCCTGTGATTTGCGCAGTTTTGTATTCACATGAATATCAGATGTTGCGATAAAAGTATGAATGCGAAAATGGTCAGCGACACTGAGTGCTTGCCCACAGGCATCAATATCTTTTTCTAGTGCTCTTGATAGGCCACAAACAGTCGAGTTTTTGATTTCCTTTGCAATTAACTGAACGGCTTTAAAGTCACCGGGCGATGAAACTGGAAAACCAGCCTCTATTATGTCAACGCCGAGTTTTTCGAGCATCAGCGCAATTTGTAGCTTATCTTTTACATTGAGGCTCGCTGGTAGTGCTTGCTCTCCATCACGCAACGTGGTGTCAAAAATAATGACTTGCTGATTGCTCTGCTTAACTCTAGTCATGTTATTTGCCTTTTATTCATTTGACCGTTGTTTGTTAGCGCGACATTAGCGCCGCATTTGTTCGAAGGTGATCTGTATTTTCTTAGGGCATAAAACAAAAAACCCGTGCTTGGCACGGGTTTTTTATGTGTATTTGCTATAAAATTTACCCGTGCAATGAATTCGCCAAGAGTAATAGCAGCAGCATAGAAATCAAAGGATATTGGTTTTTTAATGATAAAATTTTCATATCTGCCCCTTTTTTAAGATCTATCTTTCGATAGCTTAACTTTACTGCGCTAAACAAGTTGGGTCAACAGTTCAATGCAATATAAACAGACCTTTTACCTAACTTATTTCTATAAGTTAGGTTTTTTACGTCTGGCCTTCATTTCTCTTCGACGAGCATGCAATAGTGGCTCGGTATAACCGGAAGGCTGTTCTTTACCTAAAAAGATAAGATCCTTGGCAGCTTGAAAACCAATTGAATTAGCTAAGTCGGGCAGCATCGGAATATATTCAGCATCATCTTCATTTTGACTATCGACCAAAACGGCCATTCGTTGCAATGACTCATTAACTTGCTGGGTAGTAACGATGCCATGTTCAAGCCAATTCGCGATATGTTGACTGCTGATCCG
>Ga0307488_10004544_pt1 | contig 11586 bp, 13 predicted proteins | sample SB02metaG_FD_202248 | JGI IMG/M metagenome (GOLD analysis project Ga0307488, IMG submission 202248) | Sea-ice brine microbial communities from Beaufort Sea near Barrow, Alaska, United States - SB 0.2 | ecosystem: Environmental > Aquatic > Marine > Coastal | place: USA: Alaska | collected...
GAAAAAATTCATGATTAATGATGATATATGTATACCATCAACATCACTATCAGTCATTATCATTACTTTTCCATAACACAATTGATTATAATTTGCCTCTATTGTATAATCAACTCCATGTCTAACTCCTAATGCTTGTACAACATCTGTTATCTCTTTATTAGCTGATATTGATTTAATACTAGCATTACGAACGTTTAATAATTTACCACGTAATGGATAAATACCAAACCAATCTCTACCTTTTTTACCATCAATACCTTCTTGAATACCAGACACAGCATATGTTTTTGCTGATAACCCTTCGCATAATATCAATACACACTCTTTTGATTGTTTTCCACCTGCATTATTTGCAGGATCAAACCCATCAATCTTACGAAAAGATTTTTTCTTGCGTTCATTTTTTTTCAATGATAATAATTCTTTTCCTTTAATGATGTCATGAATGTCTTCCATAACACTCCATTTATACAATTGATTAATTTTCTTTTTATCAACTTTAGTAGTTACATTTGGAGCACTTAAGTATGTTTTTGATTGACTACTAAATTCAGGATTAACAACTTTACATTCAATAAAAATTCTAAAAAACTTTTTAACATCTTTAATATTTAATTGTGGTTTTTTAGGCTTATTGATTTTTTTTAACAATGGACGAAAAATACTTTCAGACCATTGTTCAACATGAACACCTCCATCTTTATTAAAAACACCGTTTGTAAATGCAATATGTTCAAACTCTAATCCTTTACTTGGAGTTAAAACAACATTACAATTTTTGCTTTTGAAAGATAACATTTCAGAATCTTCACCATAACATTTAGCATAGTCGCTTAAATTCTTAAAAGCTATTTTTTTATCATTAAGGTATACGTTAACACCTGTTAACATAGCCGCATCATAAACATAACGACTATAAATACTTAATATAGTTTTGTTATATTTGTCTAATTTAAATTTTTCAAAATCGGGAGTCCATGATACTTTCGTATATCCTTTTTTTCCTTTCGGATGAGAAATACGTTCTTTTTTAGAATCTCTCATGTTGTTCAACCACGATTTCTTATATAATTGTTGTGTGTTTTCATCATAAATTTCAACTTTAAATTCAGATGAAAAAACATTTGTTAATTTAATACCTAATCCATTCCTTCCCGATGTTAAACGTTCTTCATCATCATCATAATTTGAACCAGTTAATAGTTGTCCAAAAATCATTTCAGGTATATATATACCATGTTCTTCATCTTTTTCGATGGGAATCCCACAACCATCGTTCCACACACTTGTTTCCCCTGTTTCCTGTGAAATATTTACTTTAATTTTTGTACATGGTGTTGATGTGTTATGACTACGCCATACATTATCAATAGAGTTACTCAATGCTTCTATAAAGATTCGGAGTAATGCCGGCGAATAAGTAATATGATCTTTGTGAATCATTTTAGGAGTTTCTGAGTTGAGATCAGCTATCCATTCATTCAATTCTTTTTTTTGTTTAATTGCACCAACATACATATCAGGACGCTTGTGGATATGTTCAATTTGGTCTAGTTTTTGATATTTCATTTTTGGCGGCATTTTGATTTTTAAAGTTGTTTCTTTTAAAAATCATTTTTATTTTAGAAATTGTTTTACAAATTTTTGTAATATTTCATCATTTTTTGTAATTTCTTTTAATTCTTCTAATTTTTGAAATGCAATTTCTCTTCCAATATCTGTGCGAATATAATTATGAGATAGTAATATATATAATTTATTTTGACATAGTTTCTTAATATCATCTGTAATTAATTTTATAAGAATTTCTTTATTATATTCAGAAAATTTATGAAGACTGTACAATATCATTCTATATATACCTTCCTTACCTAATGCTTCTATTTTATCAGCATCTGAAACGATGTTTCGAATATTTATCATATTTGGTGATAATAACGACAATAATTCTGAATATCTATAATTTTGTAATATTCTTTGTTTTTTTTCTTTAGAAAATGAAATATTATCAATAATGATGAATATTATTTGTATTTCGTTCCATGTTATACCAAATTTAGTTAAATCATTTGAAATTTTTACTTTAACAAGTGTAATATCTTCTTCTTTTTGAACATATTTATGATCATATGCATCGTGTAACAAAGCACATGCACGTAATATAATTTTTTCTCGTGTTGTAAAAAGGAAATATTCTGATATCTTTTCAGTATTTTTTAATACTTTTTGTATATGATCAATACCGTGTGATTTATCTCTATCTAAATAATATTTTAGACATATTTCGTCTAATTTATTCATATGTTTTTTAGTAATCATTTCTTTATTATAAATAAAGAAATATATTTTTAGATGTTTATGTTTTATAATATTTGTGCTATTATGCTATTATGTTACGTTCTCTTAATTTAAAACGAATAATACTACATTCTTTAACTCCATCATTTTCTAGTTCATTCATTTTTCCTATAAAAGTATTTATTAATACAGTATCTTTTTTAAAGTAACTAATTGAATTATACATGAACTTAAATATATTCTTAGCTTCTATAATTTGATCTTTTCGCATAGGAATAATTTCAAATTTATCTAGCATTTCTTTCAATGTTTTCGTTGCATCTTTTTTCCGATGCGAAAACGTATCAGAACGCGTAGCTCTTTTATGAAAAATTATATCTTGTTTCTCTTTTATAGAAAAAGAATGCCTACAAATTGGGCACGTTGGTTTTTCATTATTTGAAATCCAAGTAATGATACACTTATCACAAAACTCGTGGTTACAAGCAGTGTGTACATTACATTTTTTATTATAACAAATTGGGCATTTTGTATATTCGGTCATTTTAATTTTTTTTTTAAAATATTTTATAATTTCAATTTTATTTCGACCAAATAATTTAAATAATAGTTGTAACATATCAAATGAAAAATGGTTTAGTATCTGTTATTATACCAACTTACAATAGATTTCATTCTTTATTAAAGGCTATACACAGTGTTCAACAACAAACTTATAAGAATATAGAAATAATTATTATAAACGACCGTTCCACTGATGAAAAATATTATAACTATTCTTTTAAAGACTGTACTATCATACATTTATCTAAAAACTCGCGTGAAATTTTTGGTAAACCAAGTCCTGGTGGATATCAACGCAATATAGGTATGAAAATTGCTAATGGTGAATGGATTGCTTTCTTAGATGATGATGATTATTGGTTAAAACATAAAATAGAACAACAATTAGAAACTATGAAAAAAATGAAATGCCTGTTATCATGTAGTGAAGGATATTATGGAATCGGTGATTATAATCCAAATCAAACATATTTAAAATATAATTTAGAAAAATATGTCAATGAAATTAGAAGCAAAGTTGGAGAAATACCAGACAAATTTGGAACAGAATTATTAAAAAGACATAACTTTACATTAGGAGGATCTAGTATTATATCACATATAAGTATTATAAAAAAAGCTGGATTTTTTGTGTTTAAAGAATATGCTGACGATTATGAATATTGGTTAAGACTAATAAATTATTCAAATATGTGTTATGTAAAAAAACCATGTGTATATATTAATGGAAATGGTGGTTCTAATGAATATTTTAGAAATATTTCGAATCGAAAAAAAGACGATAAAAGTGATAAAAGTGATAAATACTTTTAAAATTGAAATTAAATAATTATATTTTCAATTTTTAAAATGAATACGTTAACAGAAGATATAAAATTAAAATTGTATAAATTATATGATAAATATATTTACGAAATTTCTGAAAAATATAACATAGATGTTTCAGAATTGTGTGATTTATCTGATTTATACAATGCAAATATTAACAATAAAATTAATTTAGGACTATGTTGTATAAACAGTGAGTTAAGGAACGAAAAACCATCCGTTTTTAATTCACGTACTTGTACACGCAAAACATTCAGTGTTGAAAAAGCAAAAGATTTGTCTTTACAAAATGTAAAAGATCTTATTCCAATGATTGAATGGAATGAAAAGAACGATGTGAGATGTTTTCGATTGAGTAGTAATATTTTTCCGCATTTTACAGATACAGAAACCACAAAATATGATATTTCTCATGTGTCTAATGAACTTCGTCAAGCTGGTGATTTAATTAAGAAATATAACCACCGGGTGTTGATGCATCCAGGGCAATACAATCAAGTTGGAGCTCATTCAGAAAAAGTGTTTCAAAAAACAATTGAAGAACTAACGCATCACGCAGATATTTTAAATGCAATGGGTATTGATAACAATGGAGTATTGATTGTACATGGTGGAGGGATGTATGGAAACAAACCAGAAACAATGAAACGATGGGTTGATAATTATTTTCGATTACCAAAATGTGTTCAAGAAAGATTAGTGATTGAAAATTGTGAAAAATGCTATAATTTAGAAGAAGTGTTATATATTTCGACAGAAGTCGGGAAAAGAGGTGGAACGTTACCAGTCGTGTTTGATAATCATCATTACATTTGTTATAAAAAATTACATCCAAACGAGAGGATTAAATCAATTCGAGATTTGATACCCGAAGTATTAAAAACATGGGGGGATAGACGACCTGTTATGCATATATCAGAACAAGGATCTGGAAAATGTGGTCATCATAGTGATTATATTACGTATCTTCCAGAATATTTTTTGGAAATACACGATAAATATGGAATTTCTTTTGACTTGGAAATAGAAGCAAAGGCAAAAGAAGCAGCTATTAAAAAATTATATAAAAAATATTTAAAGAAAAAAAAAAATTGTGTTATAAAAAATAATGAACAATAATATTGATTACAGAGTAGATCTAAATAACGATAATTTAGATCTTGATAAATACATTGATTTCAATCAATGTTTAAACAATCCAGTGGCAACTCTTACCATTAACATGGAGAATGTATATGGGAAAAATATGACTGAATTGTTCCGTGCGTTTGGTCAAGCAAATAATTTCGATGATAATTACGAAGGACGTGGGAATATATTTTATTTTGATTTTCATAGTCAAAATTTCAAAAAAAATATTGATTATGTCTATGTTTTAGACAGGAGTAAAACAGAATGTGTCCAAACAACAAAAATAATAGATAGAAAAACATCAAATGTAGAATTTGATTATGTTATTTCGGATATGGATTGGACAGATGAAAATACTACTATTACTGAATTAAATAATAACATTGCTAAAAATATTGCATATTGTTTAAATCACAGTAATATACAAGATACAAACTGGTATGTATTGAGACAGAATTACTACTATATTGCCCATGACAATGTAGTTTATATCTATGCATGTGATAATACATGTGAAGATTTAACTGTTCAATATTACAGATTTGAAAATACAGGTAATCTTGGTATTATCACCAAATCATTTGTAGTGGATATTACCAATCCAATTCAAAATAATATGAATGTTAAATATAACACGTTTTTCACTGGGACTCAAGAGATTCCATTACATTTCCCTCCTCCAATTGGACCATTATCGTCATATACAATTGAACAATATAAACAAATTTTAGACGGGGTTATTGCTGTTATGACACAACAATTTAAACAATTAATACCAGAATTAGAAAATTTAGATCAAGTCGCGTATACAACCATTTATAATGGAAAACTTTATGCATCAATTGATTCAAGAATTGTTAACCCGATCTGGTTAGAAGGAAACGGTGTTGAAATAACTCCATTGTACACCAACACAAATTTAAGTTTAACGGATCAAGAAATCGTTGATACTTGGGGTAGTTCTTCCATGAACGTATTAACTCTTAAAAATTATTAAAAATGAAAATATATAATAATATTAAATAATTTTAATATTATTAACCATGATTTATTTACCTCAAGAAATATGGTCTAAAATATATGAATATGATTCAACATATGTTCAATGTTTTAACGAAGTAATAAATGAATTGAATAGTAAAAATTGTTATTTTCGTATTCGTCAAAGTAAACCGTTACAGCACTCAATTGAAATGAGTATTTTTCAGATGTCTTATCTCCAAGCGAAACACTTATGCGATTACTGGAACGAAGAGTTTGAAAAAAAATATAAATTAGATCTTTCAGGGTTTTTACCAAAAACATCGTTTTATTATCCAGAACATATATCAGATGTATCTAACATTTATCCTATTATCGACCCTAGAAAACATATTGTATTTAATGTAAATTTGATTAAAATTTTAAATTAAAAATGAATTTAAAATTTTGAAATTATAAATATAAAATGACAAAATCAATTGGAATTGACCTTGGAACTACTTATTCATGTGTCGGTGTATGGAAAAATAACGGTGTAGAAATAATTGCTAACGATCAAGGAAATCGTACTACTCCTAGTTATGTTGCGTTTACGGATTCAGAACGTTTAATTGGAAATGCTGCCAAAAATCAAATTTCAATGAATCCTGAAAATACTGTATTTGATGCAAAACGTCTTATTGGTAGAGATTTTAATGATAGTGATTTACAATCCGATCTCAAACATTTTCCTTTTAAAGTTGTAAAAAATTTACAAGGAAAACCAGAAATAGAAGTTGAATATCTCAAAGAAAATAAAAGATTTAAACCAGAAGAAATATCAAGTATGGTTCTTTCAAAAATGAAAAGTATTGCTGAAAATTATTTAGGAGAAGAAGTTAAAAAAGCAGTTATTACCGTTCCAGCTTATTTTAATGATTCTCAAAGACAATCTACAAAAGATGCAGGAGCAATTGCTGGACTAGATGTCCAGCGTATCATAAACGAACCAACAGCAGCGGCTATTGCTTATGGTTTAGACAAAAAAGGTGAAGGAGAACAAAATATTCTTATTTTTGACTGTGGTGGGGGCACGTTTGATGTTTCTCTCCTAAATATTGATGATGGTATTTTCGAAGTGAAATCAACATCGGGTGACACGCACCTAGGAGGTGAAGATTTTGATACACGAATGGTCGAGCACTTTATAAATGAGTTCAAACGCAAAAACCGTAAAGATATTAGAGATAATAAACGAGCTATTCGTCGCTTACGTTCTTCTTGTGAAAGATCAAAAAGAACATTATCATCAAGTACACAAGCTTATATTGAAATTGATTCGCTATACGATGGTATTGATTTTAGTAGCACTATTACTCGAGCTCGTTTTGAAGACATGTGCATGGACTTATTTCGAAAATGTATGTCTCCTGTTGAAAAAGTATTGAAAGATGCTAAACTTTCTAAAGATAGTGTAGATGAAGTTGTGCTTGTTGGTGGTTCAACCCGTATTCCAAAGTTACAAGAAATGTTAAGTCAATTCTTTAATGGGAAAGAACTATGTAAGTCAATTAACCCGGATGAAGCAGTAGCGTATGGAGCAACAGTTCAAGCGGCAATTTTAAATGGGGAACAATCTGAAAATTTAGAAGATTTATTGTTACTAGATGTTACTCCATTATCTCTTGGAATTGAAACAGCAGGGGGTATGATGACTACACTCATTCCTAGAAACACAACTATTCCTACTAAAAAATCACAAACATTTTCAACCTACGCTGATAATCAACCTGGAGTTACTATACAAGTCTTTCAAGGAGAACGAAAAATGACACGTGACAATCATAAACTAGGAGAATTTCAGTTAAATGGTATTCCTCCAATGCCAAGGGGAACACCTCAAATTGAAATTACATATGATTTAGATGCAAATGGGATTTTAGATGTAACAGCAGTCGAAAAATCAAGTGGTAAAGAAAATAAAATTACCATTACAAATGATTCTGGACGTCTTAGTAAAGAAGAAGTTGAAAGAATGGTACAAGAAGCAGAAAAATTTAAAGAACAAGATGAAGAAAATGCTGGAAAGATACAAACAAAGAATGAATTAGAAAATACTTGTTTTCAATTCAAAAATACCGTCAACGATGAAAAATTAAAAGATAAAATATCGGATGAAGATAAACAAACTATTTTAGATAAAGTCGAAGAAACATTGAAATGGTTGGATACACATCAAGAAGAAAGTCGTGAAGAATATACATCACGTAAAAAAGAATTAGATGATGTTGTTCACCCAATTATGACGAAGATGTATTCAAGTGGAGAACAAAGTGGAATGCCTGGTGGAATGCCTGGTGGAATGCAAAATGGAATGCCTGGTGGAATGCAAAATGAGACATATGAAGATGAACCAAAAATAGAAGAAGTTGATTAAAAAAAATCTTTTTAAATAATAAATGAATCATTTAAAAATAAAGTTAGAAAAATTGACAAACGAAAAATTAAAACATGTTTGTAATAAAATGGGTGTTAAACATGGCAAAAGTAAAAAATCCACTATTAATATTTTATTAAAACCGTTCTTTAAAAAGTATAGAAATACACATCCTATACCAGAAAATTTTCAACCGACTAGTAGAAAAATGGGTGAAAATTTTCTGTTATGGAAAGCTGTTCCAGGATTAGGACGACCTCTTCCTACAATGGAAACACGAGTATACGGACTCTTATCAGGTCAACATCAATTCGATGGAACAGATCTAGAAGCTATAGAGTATCTTATTAATAATAGGGTATCAGATCAAGATAAACCCATATATAAATTAAATCGAGATATTATACAATACCATGTAAATAATCCAGCAGCTGATATAGAACAAGTATTGCATCACATGGAAGGAAAACGAAGAGTAAATAGAAGAGGAAATAGAAGAGGAAATAGAAGAGGAAATAGAATAGGAAATAGAATAGGAAATAGAAGAGGAAATAGAAGAGGAAATAGAAGGGAAACTGATGGTTAAAATTATAAAAATGATTTATAATATAAATTATAAATCATAAACAAAATGGTTAAAAAAAGATCAAAAACACCTACTAGAATAGAACGTAAAAAAAAGTATATTCTCAAAAAATATTATATATTACAAGAAAAAATACATAACAACAATATAAATCTATATGTAAACGTAACGGATGAAAATATTTTAAAAGAAACAAGTACCGATAAATTAGATTCAATTAAAAAACAAATATTGTTTTTAATTCGATTAGCAAATACGTATTTAGAATAATTTAGGTTCACAATTAACTTAGAATGTTTCTAGATGCTCTAAATAAATCTGTTAAAAATTGATTAAATTTACGAGGGTTGTCATATTTTTTTTTTAAAGGATTTAAATCTATTGACAATATAGTTCCACTAAAATCATTTACATCTAACTTGTTATGGATCACGTCCACATTAAAATAATAAACAGAACCATCAATCGCATTGGATTTTTTAATTGCTAATTGAATAACTTTTAATTGAGAGTTATTTACTGGGCTGTATATTTCTGTTTTACTTTTATTTTTGTCTTCGTACACCAATGTTTTATTGGTAACAGATTTTGAATTATCCATTAAATATAATTTGTATGGATTGTTTACTGATTTTCTAGGTACTTTAATACCAAGTTCTTGGTAATAATCTCCTTTACCTCTAATCATGCATAATTGTTCGGATAATAAATATGGATTCATATTTATTATTAATAAAAAAAAAATAAAAAATTATATAATTACACACCAACTAGAATTATCAATTTCTTCTTTGATTTCTTCATTACTCTCTTCTTTGAGTTCTTCATTACTCTCTTCTTTGAGTTCTTCATTACTCTCTTCTTTGAGTTCTTCATTACTCTCTTCTTTGATTTCTTCATTACTCTCTTCTTTGATTTCTTCAATGATTTCTTCAATAATTTCTTCATTACTCTCTTCTTCGAAATCGTCTTCGTAATGTTCATCATTTTGAATGTCCTCTTTTGTCATTGATTGTTGCTCCTCTTCATGTATTAATTCAGCATTTAATAAAACTCCCCACAATTCATTTTCTAGTTCTTCGTTTTGAAATAAATTATGACTTAAATTGTATTTATATGTATACCATAAATAATGCACGTTAGAAAATTCATTACCAAAATTAAATAATCCTAATTTAGTTAATAAATGTTCAATCTCGAAAACGTATCCGGAGTAATTATGATGATTATCATGATTTTCAAAAGCTAGTTCTGTTATTGGGAGGGCTTTTATATGTTTGTTTCCCATTACAATATCAATTAATTGCAACAGTATTTCTTCATTTTTTAAATTTTCCATTTATTATACTAATATAATTTAAAGATTTTTTTTTTGAGATAAAATGAAACAAAATTTCGATTATACTGATATAAAAAATAATTTAGAAAATATTTACAAAACGACATTGTGTATAAAGAAAAAAATCAATGAAATAGAACAAACAAGTAATCGTGATAAAGAAAAAATAAAAGAAAAAAACATTACTTCAAAGAAAAAAACACCAGCTGGTATTTCATTATGTAAAATACGTGATCAATCTCAGATACATTTTATAAAATCATTACGTAATTAGATCCAGTGAAAGATTTTTTGTTTAATTAACTTGTAATCAAAATCTTCGTTCAATTCGCAAAATTTTTTTAGTTCAATATGTTTAAACAAAATACGTTTATTTATATTATATTTAACAACGGGTAATAAATAATCTTCACATTTTGTGCTAAATTCGATCCAACCATTTATATTCAAAAACCAGTCATTATCTATAGTACCATTACTACGTTGAACCATAAATGTATCTTCGTCTATATTTATTTCTTTATTTATTAATTTAAATAAAAATAACCATGATATTTTCTTGTTTTGTTGTATCCATTCCACCATATTTTTTTCAGCCATAAAATTACAATCTTTGCAATATTTATACCCATAAAAATATGATAATGGTAATTCATATATTTTTGATGGAGATTTTTTACAAAACATACATATTTTTACTTCGTTATAAAATACTGGATATACTTTCATTTATTATAACTAATTTAAAATAACATTCAAAAAATAAAATGAATATTATATTAATCCCATATAGAAATCGCGAAGATCATTTAGACTACTTTATAAAAAATACAGTACCTTCACTAAAAAAATATTTAAATCCTCTTAAAATAATTATTATTGAACAAAACAACGATAGATTATTTAATAGAGGAAAATTATTAAACACAGGATTTTTAGAATATTTCCAAGAGGGAAAATATTTTTTTACACACGATGTTGATTTAAATCCGTACGATAAAACAATTCAAGAAGTATATACTAAAGTGCCAAACCAAAATGAAATTATAGGTATTTATACATCGGGATGCGATACTTTAGGTGGTATTGTAAAATTTGATAAAAATACGTTTCAAAAAATAAACGGATTTCCCGATAATTTTTGGGGATGGGGTGTAGAAGATAAAGCTCTACAAAATAGAGCTTTATCTTTTGATATAAATATATCGAAATATTATAAAGATAATCAAAAGGATAAACATGATCATTTTAAATTATTTGAACAACACACTGAATATCCGGGAAGAGGTGGAGTCAATGATCCAAATACTAGTAAATTACTTGAAAAATCAATGATTGAATATGAACAATTTCAACATTGGTCTAAAAATAAAAAATTAGAAAGAATTTTTAAAAATGGGTTAAATACTATGAAATATTTAATTTCTAAAAAATTAGTGA
>Ga0307488_10004545_pt1 | contig 11586 bp, 22 predicted proteins | sample SB02metaG_FD_202248 | JGI IMG/M metagenome (GOLD analysis project Ga0307488, IMG submission 202248) | Sea-ice brine microbial communities from Beaufort Sea near Barrow, Alaska, United States - SB 0.2 | ecosystem: Environmental > Aquatic > Marine > Coastal | place: USA: Alaska | collected...
CTCCTCCTCCTCCTCCTCCTCCTCCTCGCCTTCCTTCGGCAGCAAGTCACGCAAGTCACGCAAGTCGCACCCTCAGAACGCCCAGCGCGCATCCAAGTTCCTGCGCGAGTTCCCCACCACGGCAGGGCCTCACACATGGTGCCTGCCACGTCATCCTCCGCTTTGCAGACCCTGGTTTCTTCAGTTACACGAAATCACGTGACGTGGCGAGCACAACTTGTCAGGCCCTGATTCACGCAAGAAAAGGTCCCGGGCGCTGTGGCCGACTTCCTGCGCCCCCGCCACGCCAAGATCAAGGCGGCAATCGCGGCGGCTCCCGGCGGCTCTAACACCGATTCCAAGGCCGCGTTGGGCGAGCTGCTGAGCCATGCATGGACAGCCCCCACGTACGTCATCACCCTCGGTCAGGAGGACAAGGAAGGCTCGAAGGCACCCTTGGTAGGGCCTGACAGGTAATGCTCGCCACGTCATGTGATTCCATTTAAATCAAGAAACGACGGTTAACAATATGGAGGATGACGTGGTAGGCATCATCTATCAGGCCCTAACCCTTGGCGACCCTAGTGAAGCTGCAGGGCAGCGCGGCGGTGGCACGAAATGTGCGCGCGACTCCAGGAGTGGACCTCACGAAGTGGCCCAAAAACTTCGACACCGCGGTGTATGCGATGCAGAACATCATCGATCTGCGCGCGGCGCAGCTGGGGTCCAATGAGAAGGTAGGGCCTGGCGGATTATGCCTGCCACGTCATACCTCTGAATTTGCATCCTCGTGCCTTGAGTTAAATGCCAGCCTGTGACGTGGCAAGCATAATCTGCCATGCCCGATATGAAGGGGCTCGAGTTGCTGCGCGACGTGTCGTGGTTGGACGCGATGCTGAAACGCGACGACGAGGGGAAGTTGGCCGACGCGGGCGTCATGACTCTGAGCCACCACTTCGGGTGCCTCTACGCGCACCTCCTGCAGTGGTAGGGCGGTACAGGTTGACCCCAGGTTGACCCCGGATGTATACGGATATAGGATCAGATGTACACGGATATGAGGTCATATACATACAGATATAGGGTCATACTTAAACGGATACAGGGTCAGATGTGGCGGTGCAGGTTGACAGTATCAAGACCTGTGTTGAAAGCGCCAATGGTTTCAGCGCTTGAAACTATACCATGAACTGCTTTCAAGTTTGGCTTTCGATTTCAAATTGCGCCGCTACACAATGGCAGCTGGCGGCGGACCAGGGCAACGCGGACACGTTCGTGTTTGAGAGCGACGGCATGACCAATGCACTGCTGGCAGGGGCTTACACCCTCCACTTCTCAGCTCAACCTGAACCCGTTTTCACTGACTACCTACACTCGTCCACTGTCCGTCTCAACCGCGTATCCCACAAAAAACGCTTACGTTGAGCACAAAAGTGGACAAGTGTAAGTCCCTGCCCGTGCCATACCCAAAGACAGCTGTGCACAGTGTCCGCTTTTTGGCCTGATGTGAGCAGATTTTGCGGTGGTCTCAGTGACAAAACGGCTTAGGTTGAGCTGAAAAATGGACGAGGTGCGCCCCTGGCTGGTGGGCGTGCCGCTGTCGGCGCTGGGCGACATCCAGCACCATGCGCCGGAAGGTAGGGCCTGGCGGATGATCCGTGCCACGTCGTACCTCTCATTTTGAACCCACGTGCCTTGAGTTAAGTGCCATCCTGTGACGTGACAAGCATGATCCGCCAGGCCCTATGAGAAGACTACGACATCATCTTCCTGCACATGCCGGGCACAATCGGTAGGGCCTGACATGTCATGCTCGCCACGCACCTAAAACTATTTGACCCAAAAAACGAGGGTCTACAACTACGCTGTTCAGCACCTGGATTTACCTGCAATTAGTCCGCCCGACCGGACCGGGAATATTGAGGTACCATGTGGTATCGACACCACTCTAATTTGTCTTTTCGGTCGGCCGGTCGAGCCAAGTCATGATTCTGACTGTGTCCGGCCTAGTCGCAGTCAAGTCTGGGTGCTGAACAGCGTAGAATGTGGAGGATGACGTGGCAAGTATCATCTGACAGGCCCTAGCAATCGGCGGAAAGCTGCTCGGCGAGTTTGACACCGCGCTGGGGGAGTCGATCGAGATGTACGAGTTCAAGGAGGTGGAGGGGCCGGCGGGTCTGTCGGGGTAGGGCGGTGCAGGTTGACCCCAGGTTGACCCCACGTTTACCCCATGTTGGCCTTAGGTGGACAATAGGTTGACCCCAGGTCGACCCCAGGTTGACCTCTGACCCACGGTTGACCCCAGGTTGGCCACAGGTTGACCCCAGGTTGACCCCGGCTTGACCGCTCCTGGTTTCAGCGCTTGAAGCTGAATTCTGATGAATCGCATTTAAACTTTGCTTTCAATTTCAACTTGCGCCACTACATCGGGGTACATGATCAGCGACAGCTTCGTGAAGAAGATCCAGCCGTTCGTGGCTACGCACGGGGCCGACATGGTCGACGCGTGGCTGATGGGGCACCTGTGCCGGCCGCTGAGGGCGGGGCCTGACACGTGACACAGCGTTCCCTTTTCGCCTCCACTGCACGGGGGCCAAGGCGGAAGCCTGGTGCATCCTCATATACGTTGACGCATCTCTCTCTCTCAAGTGCCAGCGGTTTCCCCCCTGACACCCTTAGGTTGACAATTTCTAACCAAAATAATACTTCGGATTTGCTCACGTTCAGCTGGAAAGGAAACTCACGTGAGGCAAGGGCAAAGTAGAGGATGCGGCGAGTGTGTACGGTCACACAGGTGCACTATGAGCAAACAGTCAGGTTGAGCTGGGAATGGAATTCGTGTACGACCTTGGCTGACGGAGGGGGACTGGGCGTATCACCTAACGGAGCACATTAAGATCGGGGAGACGTTTCTGAACTGCTACAAGGCGATGTCTAAGGGGGGCACGCGGAATTCCTACGAAGGCGACAACAGTTACTGAGCGGTGAGCAGCGTCAAGCGAGTGTAGGACTGTGACGACGGCGACCGTCGTACATACTTTAGATTAGCCAGGAAACGAATCGTGAGTGCCTTGGGGCTCGATATACGTTGTAAGATCGCATTGGATTCCGAGTAAAAAATGTATTTAGTAATAAGGCGTGCTACTTGCTAATAACGTGCGGCATTAGTGTCTCCCAGGGGACACCCAATACGGCTCCGTTGACATTATCCGGCGCTCGGGGCTCGGCGCTCTTTGCATCGCCGGGGTCATCAGAGAAGCTCACTCGAGTAGGGCGGCGGGACGTATGGTGTCATGTATGCATGTACGAGCGGTGCGTACCGTGTGCAGCGTAACGAGTCGTATAGCGTACCAGCAAGCTGTAATGTATAGCGTAAGTTGTCATGCACTACGCGACCCAAGGACCCGCTGTATAAGAAAACTTGCCTCTGAGTGTTGAGTTCTGGTAACACACTGTAACTCAAAACTGCTGTCCAGCCCTCTGACCAGCGGACACCGTCTACTCAGCGTAATTGCCGACCAGAGTCCGACCACCCTAAGCTTCTTATACAGCGGGTTCGTGGGCCGCGTAGCATGTACTGCATTACTGTACAGTTGTATATTACTAATATGGCGTGCTACTGCTAGTAGCGTGACTACAATTGTGTCTCCCAGGGACCATCCCTTGCGGTTCCATTATTTCGTCCGGCGCTCGGGGCGGTTGGCCCTTTGCAGCGCCAGGGTCATCAGAGGAGCGCGCGATTGGTTTGGTTGGGGTGGCTGGGCGGGCGCGGGGGGACTCCAGATTCCAGGCCAGAGGTTACCCACGCCATTCGCCCTTTTACATGGGGACAACAGCTGTGACACGTCCTACTGCACGCAACAACATACATCCAAAATAGTGATTGTGTGTCCCAGAGTGAACCAAGGCACCGACACAAACACATTTTGGAAAATATTCGCCGGGCAAGTCTAGGCGCTCACGTTGATGCTTCCGTAGAGTAGAGCCTGGCAGACATTTTTCGCCACGTCATAGAATGCCAATAATGCCGTCCAAGTCAAGCAGAAGGGATGACAACATATTAGATGTCGTGGCGACAAGTGTCTGAGAAACACGCAAAATGTGTTGAATGACATGGCTAGAAATGCCTGCCGGGCTGTGAGAAAGAAGGGTTCACAGCGTGTTTGATGACGTGTTGAGAAATGTATGCCAGTCCCTGCCTTAGAGAAGCTTCATGATGGCGTCCTTCGAGGCGGCGGCGGCGTCGCCGTTGCGCTCCACCACGTTCCCATTCTTGCAGGAGGGTCATTGAAGTCGAGAACTCGATATTGAGAAGAAGTACTCGAACCGAGATGGGGACATGACGTACCTGCAGGGGGTACCTGCAGGGGGGCGAATGCTCATTCACACGCGCGGAGGAGGAGGAGGAGATTGAACGTTCAGTCGAGTGCTCGTTCTCGATGCACCCCCTGCCTTGTCGATGATGAACTTGGCGGCGAAGTTCCAGCGGACGTCGCCCGGGAACTTCTCCTTGAGGTGGGCCCACACCGAGTCCGTATTGGGGCCATTGACGTCGATCTTGTCCATCATCATGCCGGTGAACCCCTTGTCGGCGGCGAACGCCGTCGCGTAGGGGCGCGAGTTGGACCTGAAATCACGACTTGAAGGCGGTTTATCGCGTTTCAGTTTCAAGTGCTGAATCCAGGCGGTGTCATCACGGGGCTCAATGTGCAACAGTGCGGGAGCGGTTTGGCATAGTGTGGGAGCGGTTCGGCACAATGCCAGTACGGTTTTGGCGCAACGTGGGAATGGATTGGCATAGTGCAGCAACGGTTCGGCACAGTGTGGGGACGGTTCGGCACGGTGAGGGAACAGTTTAGCACGGTGCAGGAACGGTTCGGCACGGGTTTCAACGTGTCGACTTGCACTTCCCCACCTTGATCTCATCGTTGCCCTTGGGCTCCTGCGACCCGAACTGGTTGCACGGGAAGCACAGAATCTGCAGGCCCTCAATGTAGCGCCACAAGTTGAATTTAAAAGCAAAGTTTGACAGCGATTGGGCATACTTCACGAGTAGCTACAAGCGCTGAAAACAATATCAGACGGGGGCCAGGGCAAAAGCCTGGTGACCCCTTACACACGCGGAAGCGTGTCTTTCTCAAGGAGGGCAGGACGAAAGCCTGGTGCCTCCGCATACACTCGGAAGCGTCTTTCTCTTTGAAGGCAAGCGCGGTCAAGCCGGGACAACCTACACCGCCTTGCCTTGGGCCCCATCTCCGTCTGCATCGCAGACAACTCCTGGTAGTTGCTGCGGGTCGCGCCTCACGCCAGGGGATTACACTAGTCCACTTTTCAGCTCAACGTAACACACTTTTTGTGGGACACGTAGGGTGGTTTCGGTGGAATCCAGTGACAGGAAAGGCTGAGGTTGAGCTGGAAAGTGGACGAGTGGAAGCCCGGCCTCAGGCGCTGGCCACGTTAGTGACGAGGACGACCTTGCCCCTGAGCGTGGCGAAGTCCACTGCAGGTCGGAGCGGGAAGAGAGTGGCATAACGATTGTGAGTGTGAGGAGAGAATGGTTGAACGGGTGTCGATAACGGGTTGGCAGAAGGTTATGAGAGGCTTATAGCGTAAAAGGTGTGACGCGGGCTTCAGGAATCAATGACAGCGTCGCTCGCTGCCTCGGCGGGCACTCATCCGCAATGCAGAGCAGAGAATCCAACTTATCGATGAACGGTGAATATCCACCCGTCCCACAAAACAAATTCTGCAATCTAAGTATCGGTGTTCCATATGACGCGTAGGCCCCTGGGCAGCATTCGCCGGGCGTAGGCACCGTCGCATGGGGTATCCCGCTCGCGATACGGAGGTGGGGGAGTGGGGTGCGTTCCGGGTGGTGGAGGGGTCGAACAGTTGTACACGTGGCAAACTCAAATGGACGGTAGTCATCGGACGGGTTGGAGGAGGCGGGGACGGAGGCGCGGGGAAGGATTCGGCTCGAGGGCGGAAGAGGTGAGCTCGGCGGTCGAGGCAAGGGTGGATGCGGTGACGGCGGAATGGGTGACGACGGCGGAGGCGAGGGTGGCCAGCGGAGGGCGGTGGAGGCAACTCACCGACGTTGCCGTCGATGTCCTTGGCAGAAAGGTTGTGGAAGCTGGTAGCAGCCATGACGGAGAGGCCGCGGCGGGAGGAGCCCTGTGCGGGTGAGAGTGAGGGTGAGGCTGAGGGTGAGTAAGCGTGTGGTGAGCAGGGCAACGGTGAGTGTCAGTGTGAGGGTGAGAGTGAGAGTGGCGGTGGCGTGTGACGAGGGTGAGGGTGAAGGTGAGTAAATGATTGTGAGGGTTCGGCGCGTATGAGTGTGAGGGTGAGAGTTAGAGGTGAGAGTACCTTGGAGGCGGAGGCGCGGCGGGCGACCTGCACGAGAGTGCGGGGGGTAGCGAGGCTCAGGGCGCTCTGCATCGTCGAATTGGGCGCCACGCCCGATGGACGCCCTCCTCACAGTAATCGATCCCGCAAAAGGACACGTCATCCGATTTTGGCCTGAAGCTGAACGCGCGAAGGGCTGAATCGTCTCACAAAAATTACGCATCGGCGGGCTCTTCCTGGAATGAACGTTTCCCGGGGTTTGTGGGCTGGGTGGGCGCGGGCACGGGTGCCTGTGGGAGGAGTTGGACATGTGTGATTTCGACGCAAGGGGCGGGCACCTGGACGTGTTGAAGTGGTTGAGGCATCAAGGCTGCCAGTGGGGCGGGACGTTTGCCGCCGCCGCTAAGGGCGGGCACATGGATGTGTTGGAGTGGGCGCGGGCGCATGGGTGCCCGTGGGAGCAGCAGAGTTCATGTGTGTCTTCGCAGCTGAGGGCGGGCATCTGGAGGTGTTGAAATGGGTGCGGGAGCACGACTGTCCGTGGTATGCGGGCACGTGTCTCGTCGCCGCTAAGGGGCGGGCACCGGGCGGTGTTGCAGTCGGCACGGGGGCACAGCTACCCGTGGGTTAAGCAGTTGTGTGAAAGAGAATCTCGGAATCACCCCGAGACGCTGGCATAGATGCGGGCGCAACCATAGCACGACCGCCGCACATCACAAGCACACGAGATACAAACCGGCACGACGACGTCAACTAACACGATGGAGAACCGCACGGGGCGGGGCGGGTACCTCCAGGAGGAACGTGGCCCGCATGCGTGCACATACACGCTGCTATGGGCAGGGACGTGGAGGTGCTGAGGTGGCTGGACGGACTGTGTCACAACCATGACGGAAACGATGGCTCATCAGCTGCTATTTAACTTCAAATCAGGCTTACTCGACTCGATAAGTAAGCCACTCACCTCCATGAACACGTCCGGGTAAATTGCCTTCAACCTGTAACGTTCAGCGTTCATCGAGCCCAAGCATGGCCAAGGCTCAAAGGCACTCCCACGGTGAGCTGCAACCAACGCCTCTCATCTACGATAAATTTCGATTGAGGCTGATGAGCTATGGTAGGGGTTGGCACCAGTACCTCAAGGACGCAACCTCCGCCGATCCCAGCCCACATCCGCGTAATGTCTGCGGAGGCTGCTATAGCACCGCCCGTATGTAATATGATGTGGCAGATGGCGTATTCACAATTGGAAGGATCAACATTCGCGCGTTCCAGTTTGTCCTCGGCTCAGATCTAAATTTCGGCAGCCTCATGCGCCCGCCGCGCCTCGGCGCACTCCGCACGATGCCGTGAAATCCAGTCGGCGCGCTGGCACACCTCCCCGCAGTAGTACGCGCTGGAGCCGACGGCAGGGCAGTTGCCGCACCGCTTGAGATGCCGATCTCCGCCCACCGTCATGGCGGACAGGCCGGGGTTGGTCACGCCGCACGCGCTGCAGCACAGCTGGCGAAGCACAGCGAATGTCTCCGCGCTGTCCTCGGGGCTGATGTCGGCGAGATGGCGCGCCATCTCGAGTGCGGTGGACCCTTCGGGCACCGCGGGTGTCATGGTGGTTCTCTTGCTACCGTCAGCGCCTCGGTCGAGGAGCAGCTTCACCACGCCGGCGCGGTTGTCTAATGTGGCGTCCATGATGTAGCGGCGCAAGTTGACTGACTTCGTACGCAAAGTTTCAAAGCAGTTTGCCGTATTTTAGTTTCAAAGCGCTGAAATCAGGCGCTTTCAATAAGTAGCACGTTGTGCGATTACAGAGTATCACACACGGGCATTTATACCTCATACACGCCATCGACGTTTTGCGAACACAGGTTACAACCTGCACTGCCATGCCATGAGCGGCGTCCAGCCGAAGGGGTATCCGTGGCGGGGGGGCGTGGCGAAGTCGATGTATGCGCCGCCGTCCAGGAGGGCGCCGGCCACCTTGGTGTAGCAGCGCAAGCTTACATTGAAAACAACCTTTGAAAGCAATTGATGATACTCTAGTTTCAAGCGCTGAAACCATTGCTCCATATGCGGTTTCAACACGGGTTTCATACTGGCAACTGCACCGCCCTACCGTGGCGTGGCCTTCACCGCAGGTGTTGCAAAGCGGCGTCCTGCTATTGTCGTCGACAGGGTCGGGGGCTGCGGGGAGTGGAGTACAGACGGGTAAGTTAGACGGATCAGTCAACGGGAGCCACACGGGGGGCACGGCGAAAGCCTCGTGCCTCCCCAAGATACACGCGGAAGTGTCCCTCTCTCTCGTACGGATCAGCCCTGGAGGAGCATCATAACAACTTATTTTAGGAAGGGCAGAGTGAGGGTGTGTCAAAGAGGGTTGCGCGGGGGCGGGAGGCGACGTACCCGCTCCGAGCTCGAGCAGCGCCTTCACGGTGGTGAGCTGCCGCGCACCGTCGGGGTCGGGGTCGCGGGAACGCGCGTCGGTAGAAAGTCCTTCGGGTTGGAGCTCCCCAAGAACGGCGAGGAGCAGCGGGCTGATGCGCCGCTCACCAGGGGCTTACACTCGTTCACGTTAGAGATCAACTTGAGCGCTTTTCATGGGTCAGGGGTGCGCGTAGGGGTGATGTAGCCCGTGTTATGGGGGTGTGAGGAGGTGTTTAGGGTGTGTAGGGTGTTTTTGTGTGTCAGACACGGCTCAAGTTGAGCTGAAAGATGAACGAGTGTAAGCCCCTGCCGCTCACCCTGCTGCTGGTTGACGTCTGCGCCTCGGTGTAGCGTCGCAATCTGAAGCTGATGAAAACAATAAAGTTCGAAAGCGGTTCATCACGTGTATCAGCACCGAAACGAAGCGCGGTCAGCCTGGGGTCAAGAGAGAGACGCGTCAGCGTGTATGAGGAGACACCAGCCAGGCTTTTGCCTTGGCCCCCGTCTGCCCGGGGTCAACCTCACCGCCCTACCGCGGCCCGCCAGCAGCCGCACGATGTCGGCGCGGTGAAACGTCGCCGCCTTTAGGAGCGCCGTGCCGCCGAGGACATCCACGTTATCCACTGTTGTGTTGAGCGCGCGCTCTAGTATCATCCGCACGATGGCGGTGTGCCCGCCCTCGGCCGCCACCATGAGCGGCGTGGTCTCCGCGTACTCGTGCAGGTAGCGAGGCCCGCTCAGGTTGAGGTGCGTGCCGCCCGCGGGTATCAGCCGGCTCACCGCCGCGGCGTCGCCGCGGCAGCACGCGTTGAACAGCCTCACTGCGGGGTCGTTCAGCATGATGGTCTTGCTTGCGCGTTGACGGAGCTCCTCGACGGGAGTCCTGCGGAGCAGAGCCGGAGTGAACCTAGGAGCCGGGGTTGAGGTTGCCTTGGCAGCAGATCCTCTTGAGTAGATTCCCCGGGGGCTCCCTCGTTTAAATCAAGGTCATTATTACCGCCGGTCTTCAAGTCTAGGGTTCGAGCAAGGATTATCTCGTCCCTGCCCCCGTTATTTATAGCTTTCTTTGGCGGCGCGCGGGCTCTTCACTCCTTCACTCGCCGCCACCATCCTCGCACCGTCACTGACACCCCCTCCGCGCTCAGTGGCTTGCAGCGTATTCCCGCCTCGCTCTGCCGCCCGATCGCCGCTCCGCTGCCAAGCGCTGTCCGCAAACGCTAAAGCAACAACGACAAGAACACCGCCCTCCCCTGTCACCGCCTGGTAAGGACCCTCACGCGTCTATCGCGCGCCTGGCCACCATAACGCGCCCGGCACAGCCTATGAATGCATGCGTCGACCGCCGGCCGCGCGCCGCGCGACTTCCAGGCCTCGCACGCCCTTCCTTAAACTCCACTCACGAAAGAAACCCGCAACTGCTTGCCACTGCAGACTTCCCTGACACAGGCCGCGCCGCCTGCGACAAGATCTCGGCCGCCTCCGCCACTGCCGCCGCGGGCACTGTGCCGGTTTGCGATACCGAGAACATGTCCCGCCAGCTGATTACTGTACACGACCTCATGGAGGCCTCCGCGTTCGCCGCGCTCTCACTCGGAGGAGAGCCCCTTAACGAGCAGGACCAGTGGTCGCCGCTGCTCGACCTGCTCGAAAAGCTGCCCGACCTGTTCGACGCCGAGGTGCTGCGGCGGGTGGACCCCGCGGACCGCGCATTCTTCGCGCAGGTGTCACACGGATGCCGGGCGATGGTGCTGGCCTCTAAGCTCCCGTGCGCGGGGACGCGAGTAGGGATGCGGCAGTTGAATCCCGCGGACTGCACCCGGCTCGCTGGGGCGGTGCGGGGGATTGATCCCAGGTAAGGCGGTGCAGGTTGACGGTATCAAAACCCGTGTTGAAAGCGCCTCTGGTTTCAGCGCTTTGACAGTAAAATATGATGAACCGCTTTTCTTCAATTTTTGCTTTCAATCTCAACTTGCGCCTCTACACCTAGGAACTACATTCCACTCGGGTACCGGGGTACGTGGAGTCCTCCAACCTGCCTCGTGCGGGCGGAGTCGTGCGGCTGGAGCTGAGCGCGTTTTGCACGTCCGCTGGGCGGCTGGCTTGGGCCAAGGTAAAGCGGTGCAGGTTGACCCTTTGCAAGTTAAGTTGAAACCGCCTGGATGGAACTAAGCGCTTGAAACTGAAGTGTGATATAATGATGCTCGCAACTTCTCCTGTCATTTTCAAGTTGCGCCGCTACACCAACGCGAGCGGGTGCCGATGGGACCGCCGGACATGCGCCATCGCCGCTCAGGGCGGGTACATGGAGGCAGGGGCTAACACTCGTTCCCATTTCAGCTCAACGTAAGCGCTTTCCGTGGGACAGGGAGCGCGTCTGGGGGTTGTTTAGGGGGTGTCTAGGGGGTGTTAGGGGGTAGTAGGGGGTGCACAGGGTGTGTTTATACTTCATAGACGGCTCAGGGTAAGCTGAGAAGTGGACGAGTGTAAGCCCCTGCCTGGAGGCGTTGCGGTGGGCGCGGGAGCATGGGGGATGCCCGTGGAGCGACATGACGTGTCACTGCGCCGCTAGGGCCGGCCAGCTCGAGGCGCTGAAGTGGGCGCGGGAGCATGGGTGCCCGTGGGAGGAGTCACGCATGTGTCACCGCGCTGCTTTGGGCGGGCACCTGGGGGTGTTGAAGTGGTTGCGGGAGCTGGGCAGGGGCTTACACTCGTCGGCTTCTCAGCTCAACCTGAGCCGTTTCTGACACTCAACACATCCCCTCAACGCCCAGACATCCCCTCCACCTCCTCCTTAAACACTCCAAAAATACCCCCTCAATACCCCCTCAATACCCCTTGTCC
>Ga0307488_10004546_pt1 | contig 11585 bp, 9 predicted proteins | sample SB02metaG_FD_202248 | JGI IMG/M metagenome (GOLD analysis project Ga0307488, IMG submission 202248) | Sea-ice brine microbial communities from Beaufort Sea near Barrow, Alaska, United States - SB 0.2 | ecosystem: Environmental > Aquatic > Marine > Coastal | place: USA: Alaska | collected 2017-05-06
TGAGTTCGAGGCACACGTGAATAATTAGTAGGGCCATAGTAGGGTCTGATGCCGCTGTAGCTCATCTGGTAGAGCACATCATTCGTAATGATGGGGTAGTAGGTTCGAGTCCTATCAGCGGCACCACTTAAATCATGCAGTGCGTTGATTTATATTAATAAAGTGAAATATTTTGTTTTTGTATCCCCCCAATTATCCCCTTAACGTCATTTGATCAAACAGGTTATGCGATGGTTGACGACTTTACGCAAAAGACCCCTATCCTCGATTATGCCCCGTTTGACCCTAATCCATTGCAGCCCGTTCAATTGCTGCTAGCGTCGAATGGATTAGAGGGGAAACCATTTCATGCAATCGAAGATTATAGCCACCATCGCCTTTAGCTGCGTACCAATGATGGGTTTAAGTCAAACACCACCTGAAGTTTGGGGTTGCGACGTTACTAAAGCACAAATTTTTGACACTGAGGTTATTGATAGCGGCGAAGCAACGGTTAGACTTGAGGACGACGGTTTGGTTTATATCCGCCCTTTTACGAATGAAGTGTTCGAAGAAAACGGTTGGCAAAATATGTGTGACGACCGTAATGGAACGCTTCAAGTCATTTTAACCGAACATGGATGCAATGCTGTAGATATCAACGAAAAATTCGTTAGTTTGTGGTCTTGGAGTGTTGATCTAGACAGCAAAGAAGCTCATTTTCACACCACAGAATTTGGCGGACTTTACCAAAGTTAGACCGTGCTTAAATTCTCCGACTGCAAAGTCACTAGCCCCCTGCTATTTGAATGAAGGTGACCAAGACAAACGAGGTTGTCCGTGGAGGCTTTCAGATAAATGATTTCAGAGGCTTAGCCGTTTTGTGGTCCACGTATCCCATTAATATCAAAGGGTAGCCGCCGAAAATCCAATAAAAAAGTGCTTCAGGGTTAATATTTTTTTGGAAATTTTTGAAAAAGCCAAAAGCATAAAAATATATGTAAAACATAGATTTAATGTTTTTTATGGTGGAGAGTTAGGCAATGCAACTGGTGGATTGGGGGGGCAATTAAAGACCGTTGGCGGTATTCGTGTGAGTACTGCTCTGGCCCGCAACTAAGATTTTTGCCGTTTCGGTTGGAGCATTGTTTATGGCATCACAAGCTGTGGCTCCACCTTCAAACAACCAACCCTGCGTTTCGTTCTGATTGAGAATAAAGACCGATTTTACGTCACTCATCTCGTACCCAAAAATCGGCCCCAGACAGAAACCAGCTTGGATAGTTGCATAGTAAATTGTGTCAGTGATCTGTCTTTGTGGAAGAACTACCCTCAATGTTCCGTTCTCTTCAAGCTGTATGCTATTTGGCTCCCATGCCGATAGCACGTCCTTCGCGCCGTCAATCGTATCTGCTAAAATGATTGATGGCGCAAGAATTGCAGCACAAAGAACTGTCGTGTATTTCATTTGTTCAACCTTCACGTTCAATAAATATTTGTCTTAAATTCAAAATAACAGCCTCAGAACAGGTTAACTCTGTCAAAGTGACTAGTGGGCACCTCTATTTTTGACTGTTTTCGCGACGACAGAGCGATTTGATTATCCTGAAACGCGTCTCAAGACCGTCAGCTGACGGATTGTTGCACCGGGTCTGTTGACGCGCTGCCTATTTTTAGGTGGGTTCTCATGACCTGCGCCTTTGCCCGAGCGTTTCTCACGCAGGGTTTGGGTTGATGCGGCGCAACTGACAGAGGCGGCGCATGTTGTAGGCGAGGTTCTTCATCCCAATCTTGGCCTCTGCTCGAACAAGACCGATGGTGCGTACTAAGGTGCCACTCATATCGTTGGTTTGCGCGCCGAAGATGTGCTCAACCCGAACCCGCACGGTGGACTTGGTCCGGTTGCTGCCCTTGGCCTGATCGGTCAGCGGCTTGCCCCGCTTGCCCTTGCGGTGGATGTGGCTTTTCAGCTTCCGGTCGCGCAGCTTTACTTCCATCTCTGCGGACCGATAAGCCGCGTCCGACCACACGCCGGAACCGGTGTTGCCCTGCATCAGCAGATGGTCCACCGCTTGGCTGTCATGCAGGGCTGCGTCGCTGACGTGATAGCGCCGGACCAGCTTGTGCTTTCGATCCACATTCACATGGTTTTTGTAGCCATAATGGCTCTTGCCGTGCTTTTTAGTCCAGCGCGCGTCCACATCCTTTTGCATCCGTTTCGCGGGCTTATCTGTCCAACCCTCGGGCACTTCGCCCTTCTTGATCTCCGCGTTCTCGTCGCGCGTATTGTGGTTGCGCGGCACCGGCACGATGGAAGCGTCCAGGATCTGTCCGCCGCGGGCGATATAGCCCTGTCGATTGAGATGACCGTCGAACAGGCCAAACAGCTCCTCCACCTTGCCCGCCTGCGCCAGCGCGTCGCGATAAAGCCACACCGTCTTGGCATCGGGCACACGATCCCCGAGACCGAGCCCCAGAAAACGCATGAAGGAAAGTCTGTCGCGGATCTGATACTCAATCTGGTCATCGGACAGGTTGTAAAGCGCACTCAGGACCAGCGTCTTGAACATCAGCACTGCGTCTATTGGCTTGCGCCCGGCGCGAGACTTCCGGTCCGCATCCGGCTTGCGCCAGCTCCGTTCAAGAGCCGGACGAAACTCCTCCCACGGCACCACGGCATCGATCTCAAGCAGCGGGTCTTTTTTAGCGTCCAGACTCGCGTAACGGTCCGAAAGATCGAAAAAACCCATCTGCGCCATCACCACATTCCCCTGCCAGTTTACGGCTCAATCATATCGCAAAACCAACGTCAGGGCAATTTTTAGAGGTGCCCTAAGGTGTTGACCTTGCATTGAAAAGTGACATAAAGATATAAGTGTGCTTTGGGACCAGATAATTGCGCCATAATTTTGAAAAATTACTTTCTGTGCCCCCCCCCACAATTTTGTATGATTGGATTGGGCGCGATGGGATATCCCAGAAAAGCCTGACAGCTGGAGTGCTCCGCCAGCACGCATTAGATGAGGCGCAACGACTTTCTAAAACGACACATAAAGACGCTATCATTGGCATTGCCACAAGTTCGGGTCCTGATTTTTTAATAGGTCTCATTGGCTGCGTCTACGCTGGGCGGACAGCGCTGCCGTTGCCAGGCACTAGGCCTGGGCCAGGCAAAAAGAGGTTACTGGATGCAATTACCGCTATTAAGCCATCTATTATTTTGACTACTGCAGCAGAGATCAACCAACTGCTTGAACCTGCTGCACAGATTGGTGCAGAGCTTCAGGTTATCGGAACTGCCGACTTGTGCAACGTAGAACCCAACTTTGGAAAAGATCCCAAAATATCAATCTTACAATTCACTTCCGGGACAACGGGCGCAGCAAAGGCAATCAGCCTCTCGTCGAGCGCAATTCTCGCTAATGCCAAATTTACAATGAGTGCCTATGGTCTAACCATGAAGGATAAATCATTTTCCTGGCTACCAAATTATCACGATATGGGACTGTTCGGGGGCTTACTAATGCCTCTTTTGTCAGGGATGCGCGTGGCGCAGATGGACCCGTTAGTTTTCATACAAAAACCGGCGCGTTGGCTGAAAGCTGTCCTGGAAACGAAAGCGACGGTGACTGGTGGTCCCGCCTTTGCATTGAGCTTGTGTCTTGATCAAATCCCTCAAGATGCTTTGGCATCCATCGACCTTTCCCACGTCCGGGCCTTCTATTGCGGTTCTGAGCCAATTCCTAGGCATATGCTTGATAAGGTCGCCAATCGCTTGGCGGTCACTGGGCTCGACGATAACGCACTTTTTGCTACCTACGGGCTGGCGGAGGCAACGTTATTCGTGGCCGGTCGACCGGGGCAACGTCAGGGGGCGTCGTGCCGTATTTTTGAAGATGGGTTGCACGAGACACGGATCGTGGATTTTGATCGATTGGACTGGGCGTCGCCCGAGACTGAGGGCGAAATAGCAATTTCTGGTCCATCTTTGTCCGAAAGCTCTTTTGAAAAGACACAACACCATTTTGAGAAGGACGGACGTCTCTGGCTACGCACAGGTGATGCTGGACATCTTTCTGGCGGTCGGCTCTGGATCACTGGCCGACTTAAGGATGTCCTGATTGCTCGCGGTGTAAATTTGCCTGCTGTCGAGGTGGAATGGTTGGCCGCCAGTCTTGATCAAGCCCTAAACCCGTTTGGCGCAGCTGCTTTTTCGGTCTTTACTGATGGGGTTGAACACGCAGTACTGCTTATCGAGCGACATCGCCGCCAAGACGTTGCTGACCTCAATGCTCTTCACCAAAGGCTACGCACACAGATCAAAAGTAAACTTGGTCTGACCCTCTTGACGGTTGCGGTTATTTCGCCTGGAGCGCTACCTCGCACGACAAGCGGCAAGGTTAGCCGTAGCCAAGCGAAGCGTGACTATCTGGATGGCGTCTTTTGGGATTCATTAAATGATCAAAATTAAGGACGACGTGACGATAAGGGCCATCCTGCGCGATCAGTCTTTCTTGCCGCCAGACGTTGCAGGAGTACTGACGGCCCTTGGGAATAATATGGATCGCGACTTCAAAGCACTGGCCTCGCGGACATCATCTATTCCATTCTTTGTTACAGGCAGCCGGCACAAAGACTTACGTTTTGATTTGGCTGCATTTTACCGACCAAAGAAACTAGAATGTTGGCGACCGACGATTGCGTCGCGTGCGGCCAGCAGGATTGCGGCACTTTCGGGCGCGACTAAGTTTTGCCTTGTTTCGGATTTTAGCCTTCCCTTGTTGTTTGACCTCGCCCCAGACATGCTTGGGATACGACCGTTGGAATATCACACGGCGCACACACTATTTCGCGACATTGAAGTACTCCTTGAACCCCTCCCGCGCGTATCACAGGTCAACCGTGCACAGTCGTCATTGGAAACGTTGTGCGATCACGTATTGAACAGTTTGTCAGAGCATTCAGATGAGACCCTCGAAACGCTCGCCGGGACATTAGGCAAGCAGCTGAATTCATCAGACGGGCTCACACACGATAGTCTGTGCACCTTGGTAGCGATTTGCTTCATGACAACTGTGGCTATCGCCAATACCTTGCACAATATATTGCATAATCTGTTGCAAAATTCGGACGGTTTACGCCCTCTCGCAGACCCCCCTTGGATCAAAAAGAACCTCGACAATCTTATGAGGCTGAATACAGCGCAAACAGTCATAGTACGCCGTGCAACTGCCGATAAGCGCATAGGGTCTTACATGTTCCAATCTGGTGATGTCGTGGAGCTCATGATCGCTGATGCAAGCCGTAATCTGTCTACCTGTCCTTACAATACAAAATTGCTAAACCCGCAGCGGCGCCATCTAGTTTTCGGCGCAGGCGCACATACCTGCCCAGGCAGATACGTTACAGAGCTAATTCTTGAGGAAGCCCTGGTTGCAATCGGACACCAGTTAAGCGACGCCAAATTGGCAGAACCAGCTACTGAGCTTAGAACGCGTCAGGTAATAACATTTACCAGCCTTTTTATAACGATGCCAACGACAGAGCAAGAATTATGAAGCCAACGTTATCCGACATGATTAGTACATTGGTTGCAGAGCGGCTCAATGTGCCGCAAGCCTCCATTCCGCTAGATGAAGACTTTGCCGATCTTGGACTTGAGTCGCTCGACGCCGTAATTCTATCAGGCCTTCTTGAAGACCAACTCGGGCGTCCCGTTGACCCTACCCTATTCATAGAGAACCGTAGCGTTTCGGCAGTAGCGCGTGCAATGTCAGACGATATACCGGCTGACGTTGATGTCGATTGATAGTGCTGCAAGCATTGCGCTCTTTATCCCTGGTATTGTTGCTATCTGCGCACTGCTGAGGGCTTGCGCACCCGCGTACGTACCAAGTTTTCTATTGGTTGCATCTCTCTCTTTTTACGCGATGTCCAACTGGCAGAGTGCATGGCTAATAGTTCTGCTAATGGGGATAAACCTAACAACCCTTGCCGCCTGCGAGCGTTGGCCCACAAGGTCTTGGAGACTCGTTTCGGTCTCGATCTTGTTACACCTAACCCCACTTGCACTTTGGAAGTACGTCTACCCTGGGCCGATGCCGTTGGGCCTTTCGTTCGTTACATTTCTCTTGATTTCTGCGCTTCTTGACATCAGATCAGGAGCACCACGTCTGGGCATAATCTCGCAATCGCTTCATGCACTGTTTTTTGCTAGCATGACCGCAGGACCGATAACGCGTTACAAGGATTTGGCCCCACAACTAAAGACGCTTGGCTTTCGTCCTGTTGCAAACATAGAGATCCTTCGCGGCGCAAGTATTATGGTAATTGGACTCGCAAAGATTTCTCTAGTTGGAAGGCCTATTCGCGACATTTTGGATGGCATACTCATTACAGTAAATATGGGCATTATGCCAACAATTATAGAGGCTTGGTACGTCGCAGTTGGAGGTTTTGTCAGCCTTTACTTTCTGTTTTCTGGCTATAGTGATATTGCTCTTGGCGTTGGAATGATGGTGGGTCTTCGCCTTTCTGCAAATTTTGACTCGCCCTTCAAAGCACGCTCAGGCGCAGACTTTATCTCGCGTTGGCATCAAACACTCATGGACTGGATTCGCGCGTATGTGTTTGTCCCATTAACCCGGGCGGTCATGTCTTTTCGCTTCGGTACGACGACAACTGTTTCCTTCGTGGCTTGGGCAGCTGCTAGCTTAACCAGTTTTACAATTATAGGCGCTTGGCACGGTGGAAGTTGGCCCCCAATTCTAGCTGGTTTTGTATCGGGCGCAATCCCAGTGTTACTCCGTTTGGTAGGCATCTTGGGCTTCAAAGCTATCAATTTTAGAGCCTTCAGAATTGCTGGACGTGTTTTGCTTTTAGGCGTTGTCACCCTCCTATCTTTACCAATCCTCATTCAGGATTTTAGTACCATCAAGCCACTGATGATAGCACTTGTCGACTTTGACAGCTTTAGCTTAGGCCAAAAATACACGGGCCTCTTTTTGAAAATTTTACCACAAGCCGAAATTTTTCAAAACCAGCTTGAACGCCCCGTTATGCCAAATGCGTCTGTTAATTCAATTAAGGCGATTTTATTTCTCACCCTTGGCGTCACAATTGTCTTTCTATTCCCTAATTCACTTCAGATATTCGACCTACCAAACAGAAGTGGATCAACCAGGTTTGTATGGCGCCCATCAGTCAGCTGGGGAGCGATTCTAGGCCTGATTGCTGTCGGTTGCGTAGCAATGTCATCCCAGAACCAAAGTACTGGGTTTGTTTATGATGCGTTCTGAGTTGTGGTTTATTTTAGCGTTCGTGGCAGCTTTCAGTTCTGTGCCAGCCTTCAACTATTTCACAGACCCATTGGAATTATATGGTGGCGCCGAAAGTCGTCTCCTACCAAGTACCACTGAATCTATGCGACGCAACTTAGAGTTACTTAATTTAATGAAGAGCGCCGAACGGTTGACAGAGCCCGATGTAATTCTGGGAACATCGCATGTTGGGCTGGGTATAGATACTTGTGGGTCTGACATAGGAAAGCTCTGGCATTCCGGTATGAAACTTAATGAGACGATAAGTATTTTTTCCGAGCTTGTGATGAATTCTGAAAATGAGCGCCTAATCATTTTGGATATGGCTGCGCTGGCAGAATGGGACGGCCAGCTTGTGGAGCAACACATGCGTCTTCAGGATACTCTTTTTAATCTAGAATTAGCCAAATTGTCACTTCTGAAACTACCTGGATTGCAACAAGAGCCAGCCGATGCCTTTTGTGGAAGCGATTACCTCAGAGATAACCGTGATTTGAATAAGATCCCGCAACACCTTTTGGAAGTTTTCTCAAGTGGCCTCTCAATTTTCGAGGTTGGCGTCAATATGATTGCTGAAACGTGTCAGAATCCGAAAGTGCGTGTCGCAATAGTCTTGTTCCCATTTTACTTGTCTTCAGACACGCTGCAACTCACAAAGGGCTTGGAAGGGTTTCTAGATAGTAGCCAGTTCCTTTCACCCTCTATATCAGAGGGCGGTTGCCCAATACGGATAATAAATCTTGCGTCGCGTAATTTCCAAACTCGTGTGTCGACGGGCACATTGGGTATGGATCAAGACGATTGGTATGATTTTAATCATTTTCGCCCTGAAGCTGGGCGCAGATTTTTAGCCACGATACTGAGCGAAATGGAAGAAGAACTTTAATGGGACAAAACCCGCGTTCGAACACGCCGGTTTAGGGCCATAAGGCTGAGCGGAACGGTAACCCCTTAGATTCAAACATCAAGTGCAACGGTTGATTTGAAGGCCGCGATTTCGTCGGCCATGGCTTCAGCGGGCGTTCTCCAGCCGAGGGTCTTTCTGGGGCGATTGTTCAGCAGCGCAGCCACCTCGTTTAGCCATGTTTGACTGGCGAGCACCTCTATTTTTGACTGTTTTCGCGACGACAGAGCGATTTGATTATCCTGAAACGCGTCTCAAGACCGTCAGCTGACGGATTGTTGCACCGGGTCTGTTGACGCGCTGCCTATTTTTAGGTGGGTTCTCATGACCTGCGCCTTTGCCCGAGCGTTTCTCACGCAGGGTTTGGGTTGATGCGGCGCAACTGACAGAGGCGGCGCATGTTGTAGGCGAGGTTCTTCATCCCAATCTTGGCCTCTGCTCGAACAAGACCGATGGTGCGTACTAAGGTGCCACTCATATCGTTGGTTTGCGCGCCGAAGATGTGCTCAACCCGAACCCGCACGGTGGACTTGGTCCGGTTGCTGCCCTTGGCCTGATCGGTCAGCGGCTTGCCCCGCTTGCCCTTGCGGTGGATGTGGCTTTTCAGCTTCCGGTCGCGCAGCTTTACTTCCATCTCTGCGGACCGATAAGCCGCGTCCGACCACACGCCGGAACCGGTGTTGCCCTGCATCAGCAGATGGTCCACCGCTTGGCTGTCATGCAGGGCTGCGTCGCTGACGTGATAGCGCCGGACCAGCTTGTGCTTTCGATCCACATTCACATGGTTTTTGTAGCCATAATGGCTCTTGCCGTGCTTTTTAGTCCAGCGCGCGTCCACATCCTTTTGCATCCGTTTCGCGGGCTTATCTGTCCAACCCTCGGGCACTTCGCCCTTCTTGATCTCCGCGTTCTCGTCGCGCGTATTGTGGTTGCGCGGCACCGGCACGATGGAAGCGTCCAGGATCTGTCCGCCGCGGGCGATATAGCCCTGTCGATTGAGATGACCGTCGAACAGGCCAAACAGCTCCTCCACCTTGCCCGCCTGCGCCAGCGCGTCGCGATAAAGCCACACCGTCTTGGCATCGGGCACACGATCCCCGAGACCGAGCCCCAGAAAACGCATGAAGGAAAGTCTGTCGCGGATCTGATACTCAATCTGGTCATCGGACAGGTTGTAAAGCGCACTCAGGACCAGCGTCTTGAACATCAGCACTGCGTCTATTGGCTTGCGCCCGGCGCGAGACTTCCGGTCCGCATCCGGCTTGCGCCAGCTCCGTTCAAGAGCCGGACGAAACTCCTCCCACGGCACCACGGCATCGATCTCAAGCAGCGGGTCTTTTTTAGCGTCCAGACTCGCGTAACGGTCCGAAAGATCGAAAAAACCCATCTGCGCCATCACCACATTCCCCTGCCAGTTTACGGCTCAATCATATCGCAAAACCAACGTCAGGGCAATTTTTAGAGGTGCCCTAAGGTGTTGACCTTGCATTGAAAAGTGACATAAAGATATAAGTGTGCTTTGGGACCAGATAATTGCGCCATAATTTTGAAAAATTACTTTCTGTGCCCCCCCCCACAATTTTGTATGATTGGATTGGGCGCGATGGGATATCCCAGAAAAGCCTGACAGCTGGAGTGCTCCGCCAGCACGCATTAGATGAGGCGCAACGACTTTCTAAAACGACACATAAAGACGCTATCATTGGCATTGCCACAAGTTCGGGTCCTGATTTTTTAATAGGTCTCATTGGCTGCGTCTACGCTGGGCGGACAGCGCTGCCGTTGCCAGGCACTAGGCCTGGGCCAGGCAAAAAGAGGTTACTGGATGCAATTACCGCTATTAAGCCATCTATTATTTTGACTACTGCAGCAGAGATCAACCAACTGCTTGAACCTGCTGCACAGATTGGTGCAGAGCTTCAGGTTATCGGAACTGCCGACTTGTGCAACGTAGAACCCAACTTTGGAAAAGATCCCAAAATATCAATCTTACAATTCACTTCCGGGACAACGGGCGCAGCAAAGGCAATCAGCCTCTCGTCGAGCGCAATTCTCGCTAATGCCAAATTTACAATGAGTGCCTATGGTCTAACCATGAAGGATAAATCATTTTCCTGGCTACCAAATTATCACGATATGGGACTGTTCGGGGGCTTACTAATGCCTCTTTTGTCAGGGATGCGCGTGGCGCAGATGGACCCGTTAGTTTTCATACAAAAACCGGCGCGTTGGCTGAAAGCTGTCCTGGAAACGAAAGCGACGGTGACTGGTGGTCCCGCCTTTGCATTGAGCTTGTGTCTTGATCAAATCCCTCAAGATGCTTTGGCATCCATCGACCTTTCCCACGTCCGGGCCTTCTATTGCGGTTCTGAGCCAATTCCTAGGCATATGCTTGATAAGGTCGCCAATCGCTTGGCGGTCACTGGGCTCGACGATAACGCACTTTTTGCTACCTACGGGCTGGCGGAGGCAACGTTATTCGTGGCCGGTCGACCGGGGCAACGTCAGGGGGCGTCGTGCCGTATTTTTGAAGATGGGTTGCACGAGACACGGATCGTGGATTTTGATCGATTGGACTGGGCGTCGCCCGAGACTGAGGGCGAAATAGCAATTTCTGGTCCATCTTTGTCCGAAAGCTCTTTTGAAAAGACACAACACCATTTTGAGAAGGACGGACGTCTCTGGCTACGCACAGGTGATGCTGGACATCTTTCTGGCGGTCGGCTCTGGATCACTGGCCGACTTAAGGATGTCCTGATTGCTCGCGGTGTAAATTTGCCTGCTGTCGAGGTGGAATGGTTGGCCGCCAGTCTTGATCAAGCCCTAAACCCGTTTGGCGCAGCTGCTTTTTCGGTCTTTACTGATGGGGTTGAACACGCAGTACTGCTTATCGAGCGACATCGCCGCCAAGACGTTGCTGACCTCAATGCTCTTCACCAAAGGCTACGCACACAGATCAAAAGTAAACTTGGTCTGACCCTCTTGACGGTTGCGGTTATTTCGCCTGGAGCGCTACCTCGCACGACAAGCGGCAAGGTTAGCCGTAGCCAAGCGAAGCGTGACTATCTGGATGGCGTCTTTTGGGATTCATTAAATGATCAAAATTAAGGACGACGTGACGATAAGGGCCATCCTGCGCGATCAGTCTTTCTTGCCGCCAGACGTTGCAGGAGTACTGACGGCCCTTGGGAATAATATGGATCGCGACTTCAAAGCACTGGCCTCGCGGACATCATCTATTCCATTCTTTGTTACAGGCAGCCGGCACAAAGACTTACGTTTTGATTTGGCTGCATTTTACCGACCAAAGAAACTAGAATGTTGGCGACCGACGATTGCGTCGCGTGCGGCCAGCAGGATTGCGGCACTTTCGGGCGCGACTA
>Ga0307488_10004547_pt1 | contig 11584 bp, 14 predicted proteins | sample SB02metaG_FD_202248 | JGI IMG/M metagenome (GOLD analysis project Ga0307488, IMG submission 202248) | Sea-ice brine microbial communities from Beaufort Sea near Barrow, Alaska, United States - SB 0.2 | ecosystem: Environmental > Aquatic > Marine > Coastal | place: USA: Alaska | collected...
ATTTCTCTAAAAATGAGCATACCAAAAATTAAAATTAAGAGTAAAACAAAAATCTGTCTAATTTTTTTGGAGCAATTACATCATTCATTTTTTTTGAAATCTATCAAAAAAAGTTTTTATATTGTATGAATGAAACGTTTAATTAATTTAACAGCTTTTTAAACAGGCTTGTAGTTCTAATTTATAAATTATTTTTGATGGATTTCTTCCTAAAAGAAAACAATGGCTTTACTCCTTTTTCTATGCAACATTTATTGGTGCTGCTCTTTTTTATCTGTTTTGGTGCTATTTTAATAATATGTACTAAAAAACAAAAAGAAAGAACACAAACAAAAATCGGAAATATTTTAGCCTTCTCAATTTTTTTTACAGTTTTACTGGGAACTGTATTAAATATGTTTAAAGATGATTTTAATTATCAGGAAGATCTTCCCTTGCACTTATGTAGTTTATTAGCAATATTAATACCTTCCTTATCACTGACAAAGAAATTTTTATATTTCGAAATTTATTTTTTCTTAATACTGGCAGGTACTATTCAATCTATAATAACCCCCGATGAATATAATTATTTGAACTTTTCGTTTTTTAGATATTGGTTTATGCATGCGGGATTAATCATTTTTATGCTCTTTGCAGTCTTTATTTACAAAATGAGACCAACCATTAGAAGTGTATGGAAATCGTTTTTAGCAATGCAAACGTATTTGCTATTTACGTATGTGGTAAACCATTTTTTAGGGTCTAATTATTTTTACACCAATAGAAAACCTAAAGCAGCGACTTTATTAGATTTTTTTGGAGAGTGGCCCCAATATATTTTTGTAGTTGAACTGCTTACAATTCCTTTTTTTTTATTGATTTACGCACCCTTTTACTTCACCAGAAAGAAAAATTAGTTTTCTTCTCTATGCACCAATTCCATAGAAAATGCGGGTAAACAAACGGCTACATATTCACAAGGCTCTATAAACGGATTTGAATATTGAACTCTTGTATGTTTTTCTATTTTGATAGACTCACCCGCCTCTAAAACAAGTATTTCACCATCTATAATGAACTGTTTTTTTCCTTTAATAACATACGTATACTCGTCAAATTCTGGCGTTTGAAAAGGCTCTTTCCAATTTGGTGGTGCAACCATGTGCGCAAAACTAATCTGGGAATTGCCATCTGTAGCCTTTCCAAAATGTTCTTCTATTAATTTACCATCAGTTGTTGGCACAACAAATGGAGATTTTTGAATTGTATACTTCTTTTTCATAATTGTTTACATTTTAAGCAAGCCATTATTGTGCCTTAATTAAACCAAACGATGAAAGATTTCATTCTTGCTAAATCAGGAATCTGCTCTAAGGTTACTTTCTGAGTCGTAAAATTTTTTAAACCTAATTCTTCTTTATCTATAGCAATCGTCGAATTTAAATCATCTATAAATAAAGTTGCAGTAAAAAAAGTAGATTCTACTCTGTTGATATTGTTATTCGCGTTAATCTCAGAAAAGCCAGAGTTTATGCTTAATTTTGTTTCTGTTTTAAATCTGGCATCATGAATTTCTACACTTTTTATTGTAGAAATTGAATCTAATTGTTCTTTTGGGATAATTGTTAACAGATGCTTTCCACCTTTTTCAAAAACTAAATATTCGTCATCGTCCTGAAAATAATTATCGCCTAAAGCGCCTTCACTTAAATTTTTTACAATAGAATCTTTCTTAAAAATTGTAGCTAATTCTTGAATGGTAGTTTTTGGAGTTAAATGCCCAACTTTACCTTTACCAATTTTAAATTTACCACCGTCTCCACAGCTTACAATTAATAGAGAACATGCTATTATTACTATTGATACTATATTTTTTTTAATCATTTATGTTTGTTTATGGGTATGATAACGTTCTTTTTCTGAATTTATTATTTTCTTATTCCTTTTTTCTAGATGGGTTACTCCTCTATAAAAATTGATAGTTTCTAGTTTTGTAACGATTACCTCATCTCTAGAATATTTTTTTTAGCTACGCCTTTTAAAAATAAAATTTTGTTAAAAATAATCAAAGTTTCATGGATGCGAAATTATTTAAAGATTTTATTAAAATAAGTTTTAAATAAAAATAAAAATTACACAGCTTAAAATGTTAAACTACTAGAAAATAGGCTTATGCTTACATAAAATAAACCGCTCATTAGAACTTTGATTCCTTATTAAAAAATTGGGGAATCAGTTCTTTTAACTTTTCTAAGGTTTCTGTTTCCGTTAAATCACTCATACCTCCAGAAGCATTTGCATGCCCGCCTCCACTGAAATGTTCTTTTGCTAAAACATTTACAGGGTTCTCTGCACCTTTAGAGCGGAAAGAAATTTTCATAATTCCGTCGCGTTCCGTAAAAACAATAGCAGCTTTCATTCCTTTGATAGATAATACCAAGTTCGCCAAACTATCAGTATCACCTTTCTTATAATTATATTTAGCCAGTTCTTCTTTAGATAAGGAAATAATAGCCACATTATAATCGTATAAAATCTCTAGTTTCTCACTCATTGCATATCCTTGCAAACGCAAACGACTTTCAGTATTGTTATCGTTTAGTTTTTCGTGGATTAAATGATGCTCCACTCCTGCTTCCAAAATTTTTGATAGCACCTCGTGCGTTCTTGGCTTGACAGAATTAAATCTAAAACTACCAGTATCTGTCAAGATACCAAGGTATAAAGGTGTTCCAATTTTTTCATCTAACACGTCTAAGTGCCCAGAATGCTCTATTAAATCTACAATTAGCTGCGAAGTAGAAGATGCAGATGTTTCAGAAAGAGTTATTGCCGGAAATTCTTCAGGATTTAAATGATGATCTATCATCACTTTCTTACAAGTAACCTCTTCTAATAAGGCCTGCATTTCTGGCCCTACACGATTCGTAGCATTATAATCTAAACAAAAAATTAGATCTGCCTTTTTCATTTCAACGGCTACTTCTTCTGGGTTTTCTTCCATTAAAAGAATAGCACTTGTGTCTAACCAATCTAAAAAATCGGGTGCTGTGTCCGGATGACAAACAACAGCTTTCTTCCCTAGTTTTTCTATAAAATAAAGCAACCCTAATGAAGAACCAATAGAGTCTCCATCAGCAGATTTGTGCGCAGTAATAACAATATGAGAAGCAGCTTGTATTTCTGCTTCAATTTGTTTGTAAATATTCATAGATTGTATTTTGTCTAAATTCTAATAATTTGGCTATTGTCTATTTTTTGTGAAGCTGCAAAGTTAATGTTATTATTAGGGCGCTAGGAACTAATTGAAGTTTAATGCATCTTAAATTATGAGCAGATTGTTGGGAACTATTTTAAAAAACTTAGCCATTTTATGGATATGGCCAGCAGCCATGATCTCCTTTAATCCCCAAAATTGAAAAACAAACTAAAATACAAAAATTGACTGTGTCAATCAATCCAATTCTTAAAATCCTTAACACGCTCTCTACTTACAATTATTTCGGTTTCGGTATAAGAATGTAATACTAATTTTAAACGAGAATTAGCATAGGAAATAATGTCTTTTATTGCATTTATATGCACGACAAAAGTACGATTTACTCTAAAAAAATGTTCTGGATTTAATTGCTCCTGCCAATATTCTAAAGAATTGTCTATGAGGTAATTTCTATTTTCTTTGGTATGAATATACGTAGATTTATGCGCACTATAGAAACATTCAATTTCATCTATATGAATGATTTTTATATGCTGTCCGATTTTAATTGTCAGTCTTTTTTTGAATTTACGATCCACAGGATTCACCAATATTTTACGAATATCTTCTAAATTCACTTGAATAGCGTCTTGCTGTGGCTGATGTTCTTTAAACTTACCTACTGCAACTTTAAGTTCATCTTCATCTAAAGGTTTTAGTAAATAATCAATGCTATTCAATTTAAAAGCTTTTAGCGCATATTCATCATACGCAGTTGTAAAAATAACGGCAGATTTCACTTCTATTTCCTCAAAAATCTCAAAAGATAGCCCGTCAGAAAGCTGAATGTCTAAAAATATTAAATCAGGATGTTCATTATTTTGCAACCAATTTAAAGACTCTTCCACCGAATGCAACATTTGCTGCACTTCTATATCTAATGCAGCTAGCATTCTGTTTAATCTTCTTGCTGCTGGCTTTTCATCTTCAATTATTAATACGTTCATGGTTGTCTGTTTTTGATTTTTAGCTTTTGAGTTTTGGCTCTTGACTTTTAGCTCATGGCCAGCGGCTAGTGGCTCTTAACTCTATTAAAGCTCTTTTTTCTCAAAGAATTTACGTAAAATCCTTACTCCTTCATAAATTCTTTAATTTTCCTTTCTTCCCAATCTTTACCAAATGTATTCGGAAAACCAAAAGTTTTAATTGCATGCGCTGCTAAAAAAACTCCCCAAATAAACCAAATTGGGAGGTATGTAAAATTATCACCATTCAGTTGATTGCTAAGTATAAAGTCACCAAAAATTTTGAATGTAAAATTCCAAACAAAAGCAAAGAATACATTTATCAAAACATAGGCAACAACATGTTTATAGAATTTTTTAATTTCTTCTATTCTATGTTTTGCTCTTCTTAATTGTTTGTTATGTAAAATATCCATGATTTTAAAATTTTCTAGTACGATTCTCTTCTTCTTCCATTAACTGCTTAATTTTTCTCTCTTCCCAATCACTTCCGAAGCCTAAAAATCTAAACCCGAAAACGCCTAACCAATTAAAAAACAATCCTATTCCCCAAAATACCCAGGTAGAATAAACTCCAAAATTAGAAAATGTCTCGGAAAAAGTATCTTCACTGCTCATTAAACCATATACAATTACACCACTAAGCAAAATATTTACAATGATATAAACGGATAAATGAATATAAAATCCTTTCATTGTTTTTACTCTTTTTTTTGCCCTTAAATAATGGTGCTCCTCTTTAAAATTTTTATCCAAAATGTTTTCTTATTTGTGTTGTTTTTCCATTATTTGTTTAATCTTTTTCTCCTCCCAGTTTTGCCCAAATCCGAATAAATTAAATCCAAAAACTCTAAACCAATGAGAGAAAAGTCCTATTCCCCAACCCAAAGCGGAAAACCAAAACCAATGAAAATGAGGTTCAAATTTTAGGTTGATGATAATTAGCACTGAAATTACCAAACAGTAAATCGTTAAATGTGTATAAAACCCTTTGATGTCCTTCACTCTTTTTTGAGCTTTCTTGTACCGTTGTTTTTGTGTGTTTTCTAGCTTCATTTTTATCTTCTGTAATTTTGTTCTTCCATGTATCTTTTAATCTTTCTCTCTTCCCAGCTTTTGTTAAAAAACAAATTTAAACCAAAAGTGTTTAATGCTTGAAAAGCAATTACGATTCCCCAATACATCCAAATTTTATAGTTATGATAATTAAATAAAGCTTCACTAAAAGTATGACTATCATTTACATCACCAGCAATAAAAATGGCAGTTAAAAAAATATTTATGATTATATAGCTTGCTAAGTGTTTGTAAAATTTACTAATTTTTTCAACTCTTTTTCGAACTAAAACATACTGCTGTTCTTGTGTAAATTTACTGTCCATTATTAAAGTCTCTTTTATTTATTTTCTGCGTCCATCATTTCTCTAATCTTTCTGTCTTCCCAATTTTTGCCTAAAAAAACATTATAATTATTTACTTCTAAAAAATGAAAAGCCAACCCTATTCCCCATCCAAATAAAGGAAACCAAAACCATTGAAATCCTGGTGAAACTTTTAAATTAATAAATATTAAAAAAGGAATTACGAAGCAATACGAAGCTAAATTTTGGTAAAACTCTTTTAACTTTTCTACTTTTTCTACTGCTTTTACATATTTGCTATTTTCTAAATTATCTGTGTGCATAATGTCATTCATTTTATATAAGAGCGGTAAACTCACCTTAAAAGTTTTGTTATTATTTTCTACTTTCACTCCCTTTTGAGTGATTAAACCATATCTATCAGTAATGTTTTGCAAGCCTACTTTGGTGCTTTTTCCGATTGCTTCTTTCGGGTTAATGTTGTTTTCTATGATTAAATAATTTGCTTCTTCATAGATATTTATCGTTAATGGTTTAGAAGATGAAACAACGTTGTGCTTTACTGCATTTTCTAACAAAAGCTGTAAAGAAAGTGGTACAATTTTTAATGCATTATTACTGAGTGAGTCTGGAATGTTAAATTTCACAGCGTCTTCAAAACGCATTCCCAATAACTCCATATAGGTTTTTGCAAACTTTAACTCTTCTTCAATTGGCACTAAATCTTTATTTCTTTGTTCTAAAACATAGCGATATACTTTAGATAATTTAGTGGTAAATTTTTCTGCTAAATTTGGGTTTTCACCAATTAAACTCGTTAATACATTTAAACTATTAAACAAAAAGTGTGGATCTAATTGGTTTTTTAAAGATTCAAACTTTGCTGTTTCTGTTTTAGCTACAATTTCTTGTTTTGTACTTTCTTGTTTTACAGAATTTTTCCATTGAATCATAAATCCTCTTGCATGTATAAATGCAGAGACTCCAAAAGAGAGAATGATGTAAAAAGTGTGTTGCCAAAGATATGCTCCAGTAAAAAAACGATCTATATTATGACCAGAAATTAAAATAAAATTCACATAATCTATAAGTAAAACCACAGGAACTGTATACAAGACTGTAGTGACAATACCTGCCCAAATCCTTGTGTTCGTATGCTCGATCCAATCCCATTTATTACTTAAAGAATCATTAATAATACCCTGAGTAAACCCCAATCCAAAAGAATACATTGCAGATATTAAGAGCGTATAACCAATAGCTTTTAAAGAAAAATTTTGATTAATTAATGTGAATAATAACGTAAAGATGAGCGTAATTTTTAAGCTAACGATTACTCCTTCTTTAAACTGTCTTATGGCCACACTGCTATTAGAATTCATATTCAATATTATTTTTTTAAAATTTTATTTTTAAAGATACATCATTATCAGAAACCATAAACTTTGCATCCTCAAATTTTGGAGGACCAAAATTCATAATATTATTAGAGGCACCGTAGTCCTCTAGGGGCATTCCATTGGATTGAAAGTCCATTTTATCATTATTATTTTTATCATGATAACACATAATTGCATATTCTCCAGCTGCAACGTTTTCAAAAATAGCAATGCTTTTTCCAGCTATAATTTTAGATTCTTTGCCTTGTATTGGTTTCTTTCTAAAATTAGATTTGTCATATAATGCGAATCCTACCTTTCCAAAATCTGACGTTATATTTACGACTGTAGCTGTAACTTTTTTGTTTTGAGCGAGTATTGCATTTGAAATAAATAACATTGTTACTATTAAAAGGGCTACTATAAGTTTCATAATTTTAGTTTTAATGATTAATTACAGTACAAATATGCAACAGCACTTTCCGTTTTTAAATTAAATGGTACTGAGCTGTATTTTTTTTAGGATGAATGGTGTTTTTAGCACAGCATGAGATGATAACAACCAATCTTATTTTTTATTTTATATTTCCAAATTGTTGAAAAAGGATTATTTGCCGTTTATTTTGAGTTAATTACAACACAAAATTCAATTTTGTTTAAATTTGATAAAAATCATAAAAAAGTGCCATACTTTTGATTATACCTTTGAAAAAATATATACTTTAGCAGTATGATTACTTCAAAAAAAAATAAATTACGTACTAAAATAGTTCCCAGCTTGCGCTTTCGCAACAGCCGTCGCTAATCTTTTATTAGTAACAATTAAAACTATTATAGTATCTAACCATTTATTTTTTTATCGTGAACCTTTCTTACAAAACATACTTATCAACGCTAGTTATCTTAAACGATAACCCTACAAATTTGCGCCGCAGTTTTCCGATGCGCCCTTTGGGTGCATAAAAATTCAAGAATTTAGGTGTGTCCGGTTCTATACTCAAACAAAGACAAGCTACTACTTTTAAAATATAAAAACTCAATACAATGAAAATTGTAATTGCAAACAAAGCACACAGCATATATGCAGAAATTATCTGCAATACCATAAAAGATGCTGCAGAAATAAGGGGAACTGGAATTGCAAAACGAAAACCTGCCTATATTATTCAAAAAATGGAAAATGGCAATGCAGTAATTGCACTAGATGGTGATACATTTGCTGGCTTCTGTTACATAGAAGCTTGGGGACATGGAAAATTTGTAGCTAATTCTGGTTTAATTGTGCATCCACATTACAGAAATATTGGACTTGCAAAACAAATTAAACAGGTAATTTTTAAACACTCTAGAACAAAGTTTCCAGACGCAAAAGTATTTAGTATTACTACTGGTTTAGCAGTCATGAAACTGAATAGTGATCTTGGTTACAAACCTGTTACTTTTTCTGAGTTAACGGACGATCAAAGCTTTTGGGATGGTTGCCAAACCTGTAAGAACTTTGATATTTTAACACGAACTGAAAGAAAAATGTGCATGTGCACAGGCATGTTGTTTGACCCAAAAAACAATAATAAAACCGCTTCTAAAGAAATAAAAGAAAGTGTTTTTAAAAAATTAAAAAACATGAAACAGCAGTTGTTTCTTAAAAAAGATAAAATATGAAAAAATTAGTAATTGCCTATAGTGGTGGTTTAGACACTTCTTATTGCGCCGTAAGTTTATCAAAAGAATATGAAGTGCATGCAGTTAGTATAAATACGGGTGGATTCACAGAAGAAGACATCAAACATATAGAAAGCAACGCTTATAAAATGGGGGTTTCTACTTATAAAAATATTGACGCAGTTGCTACTTTTTACAACAAAGTGGTAAAATATTTAATCTTTGGAAATGTCTTAAAAAACAATACATACCCACTTTCTGTAAGTGCCGAAAGAATTATTCAAGCAATTGAAATTGTTGAATATGCCAAAAGTATTGATGCAACGTATATAGCGCATGGAAGCACGGGTGCAGGGAATGATCAAGTTCGTTTTGATATGATTTTTCAGACCTTAGCTCCTCATATAAAAATAATTACACCAATTAGAGATGGAAGTTTAACAAGACAAGAAGAAATAGATTACTTAAAAGCTGAAGGTGTTGATATGTCATGGGAAAAATCTAAATATTCTGTAAATAAAGGTCTCTGGGGAACAAGCGTTGGCGGTGTCGAAACTTTAAAATCAGAGCAACCTTTACCAAGCGAAGCCTATCCTTCTCAATTAAAAAAAGAGGGAACGGAAAGGGTAATACTTACATTTAAAAATGGAGAGTTTATCGCTTTAAATGGTTCAGAAAATAAACCCGAAATAAATATTGAAAAACTAAATAATATTGCTTCGGCGTATGCAATTGGAAGAGATATTCATGTTGGTGATACTATTGTTGGTACTAAAGGAAGAGTTGGCTTTGAAGCTGCTGCTGCTTTAATTACGGTAAAAGCGCACCATTTATTAGAGAAACACACCTTAACTAAATGGCAACTACAACACAAAGAGTATTTATCTAGTTTCTACGGAATGCACTTACATGAGGGTCAATATTTAGATCCTGTCATGAGAGATACAGAAGCTTTTTTACAAAGTTCTCAAAAAATGGTTTCTGGCAATGTTGTGGTTTGTCTAAAACCCTATCACTTTTCTTTAGATGGAATTATTTCTAAACATGATTTAATGTCTAGTGAATTTAGCACGTATGGTGAAGAAAATAAGGCTTGGACCGCAGATGACGCAAAAGGTTTTATAAAAATTTTAGGAAATCAGAATAAAATATATCAACAAGTAAATTCTTAAATATGTTAGACATAGGAATCATTGGTGGAGCAGGTTTCACAGCGGGAGAATTAATACGATTATTATTAAATCACCCCGAAACAAACATCAATTTTGTCTACAGTACATCCAATGCTGGAAACAAAATTTATAAAGTGCATCAAGACTTAATTGGTACTACAGAAATGAATTTCACCAATGAAGTTAATCCAGATATTGATCTGTTATTTTTATGCTTGGGCCACGGAAATTCAACTACTTTTTTAAATAAAAATATTTTTTCTAAGAATACAAAAATCATCGATTTAAGCAATGATTTCAGACTCCTTGATGATAAGAATTTTGGAGGAAAAGAATTTATATATGGCTTACCAGAGTTACAAAAAGAAACGATAAAAGGCGCAAAATACATTGCAAATCCTGGTTGTTTTGCAACTGCTTTGCAATTGGCCGTTTTGCCTCTGGCTTCAAACAGTTTGTTACATAATGATGTGCATATAAATGCAGTTACAGGTGCAACTGGTGCAGGAACAGCATTATCTGCAACGACACATTTTACCTATAGAGATAATAATTTTTCACACTATAAAGCATTTAACCATCAACATTTAGGAGAAATAAACCAGACCGTACAACAGTTGCAATCAAGTTTTAATTCTGAAATCAATTTTGTACCCAATAGAGGGAATTTCTCTAGAGGAATATTCTCCACTACCTACACAAAATATGACGGTAGTATTGCAGCAGCAATAAAAATGTATAAAGCATATTATAAAGATGCAGCTTTTACGTTTGTTTCTGACGAAGAAATTCATTTAAAGCAAGTAGTAAACACCAATAAGTGCTTGCTTCACCTAGCAAAACACGGAAATAAATTACTAATTACGAGTGTCATTGATAACCTTTTAAAAGGTGCTTCTGGTCAAGCCGTTCAGAATATGAATTTAATGTACGGGTTTGAAGAAACGCTAGGATTGCATTTAAAAGCAAGTTATTTTTAATATTCAAAAAGAACTTGAGACCATAACAACAACGTAAAATTATGAAAGTAGCAATTATTGGAGCCGGAAGTTTAGGACAATCTATCGGAAATGGTTTATTGAAAAATAAGGTGGTTAGTTCTTTGTATTTAACAAGAAGAAATACAAATGCTATTCAAGGTTTTAACAAATATGGTGCAGTTATTCTAACGTCAGATAATAAGGAAGCTATTAAAAATTCTGATATTTTAATTTTTGCAGTTCAACCAAGACATTTAGAGCACATCTTACAAGATGTAAAATCACTATTACATAATAAGCATATTTTAATTTCTGTAGTAACAGGATTTTCAATTGCAAAAATTGAGGCTATTGTTGGGGTCGATACATTTATTATTCGTGCAATGCCAAATACAGCAGCAGCTGTTGGGCAATCAATGACCTGCCTTTCGCCCAATACAAAAGGAAAAGATAAAATAGTATTCGCGAAAACTATTTTTAATAGTTTAGGCGTTTCTATGGAAATTCCCGAAGAACAATTGCAGGCTGCAACTGTTATTTGTGCTAGCGGAATTGCCTTCTGGATGCGCTTAATTAGGGCAACAACCCAAGGTGCCATTCAATTAGGTTTTGAAGCGCATGAAGCACACGAGTTAGCGGTGCAAACTTGTTTTGGGGCTGCCACTTTGCTGAAGGAATCGGGAAACCATCCAGAAGCCGAAATAGACCGCGTAACCACTCCTGGCGGTTGCACTATTGAAGGTTTAAACGAAATGGAGCACCAAGGATTGAGTTCCTCTTTAATCAAAGGGATCACTAAATCTTTTAATAAAATCAACCAAATA
>Ga0307488_10004549_pt1 | contig 11577 bp, 9 predicted proteins | sample SB02metaG_FD_202248 | JGI IMG/M metagenome (GOLD analysis project Ga0307488, IMG submission 202248) | Sea-ice brine microbial communities from Beaufort Sea near Barrow, Alaska, United States - SB 0.2 | ecosystem: Environmental > Aquatic > Marine > Coastal | place: USA: Alaska | collected 2017-05-06
ATTCAATTTTTAATTTAATAATATTTAATATAAAAATAAATGTAAAAATAATATAAACAATTATTTATATATAAAATAATTATAAAATGGAATTTGAAACAATGCTTATGGTGTGTCAAAATTGTAATAATGTTTATCAATATTATGATTATTTATCTCACATACAAACTTGTAGTAGTATTGATATAAATAATAATAGTGAAATGGAGACTGAAAATGATATGGAAAATGATATGGAAAATGATATGGAAAATGATATGGAAAATGATATGGAAAATGATATGGAAAATAATAATATAAATAATAGTTATATGTATTCTTCTTATAATGGATTAAATAATTATGGTCATTATAATAATATATCTGTAAACACTACTAATTTAAATACTAATAATATAAATTTATATAATTCGACAGTAAATAGAGGATTTAATACAGATATATCTGTTGATAATTTAAGCAGTCATTTACAATCTATTAATTTTAAAACTGGTTTAGATAAAGTAGAATTATTTAAATATAGTAAAAAAGAAGAATGTAATCAATCTACGGATTGTCCTATATGTTTATGTTCGTATCCTAAAAAAACTCTTTTTTATATAATGAATTGTTCGCATTCATTTTGTATAAATTGTTGTGAAGAATGGTTTTCGCAAAATTATATATGTCCTTTGTGTAGAACAAATTATAGTAAAATTATAAATAAACTTTAATTAAATAATTATTATTAAATAATTATTAGTATTAGTATATTAAATTATTAATAGTTTTTAAGAATAAATATATTTAATAATAATAGAATAAACATATTTTAAATATAATCTATAAAATTTTAATTAATTTTATTTAATTTTATTTAATTTTATTTTTAAAATAAAAATATAAATTAATTATAAATAAACTATAATTTTATATTAATATTAATAATATTAAAAATGAATAATTTAAATAATGATTCCTCATTACAAACTATAATTAATAAACTTCCTATTCAAATTTTTTTTAATCAATTACCTGATAGAAAACAAGCATTAAATTATTTAGAATGGATATATAAAAATGTTCCAGAGAGTAAATCAATAAATGAAGATAAATTAATTAGAGAAGTTATTAATAAAGAATTACGTATTGTAAATATGAAAATTACAGAAATTGAAATTTTATTAATGGTAGCACTTAATAAACTTTCAATTAATTATTTTACACTTGATAGTAAATCAATAATTAAACAATTAATTAGTGAAAATAAAGAAAATTATGAATTAGATACTATGTATAAAATTATGTCTCAAATTATGACTAAACTTCCAAGAGATTTAAAAGAAAGAGTGAATGGAAAACATAAATTAGAAATTTTTCAAAAAATTGCAGAATCAATTAATATTGATAATCAATTATTAGAAAAATTTATATCCTATGACCCTAGTATAAATACACCTGTTAGTATGGATTTAAATTCAGGAGATTATAATACATTAAATAAAAAATATTTAAAAGAATTAAAAGAATATGAAGCTTCCAAAGGATATATAGATAGAAATAGTATGGAATACGCACATATAGCAGAAAGTCAAATTAATAATGAAGATGTTAATAATGAATCAAATGCTATTAATGCAGAATATATTGATGAAAAACCTGATTTTATGTTAGGAACTAATGACAATACATTATATTATTTTGATTCTTCAAGTGGAGCTTTAACAGAAATGCCATTAAATGGTAATCATACACCAGTATCAATAAAAGATTTAAAAACTATATTAATGAGTAATAAAGTAAAAAAAAATGAAATACAAGATTTAATAAATGATTTACAAATAAAAAATCAAACAACTACTTCTACTCCAAATCCTACTATTGTATCAACCGAACCTAACGCAACACAACCAAGCAATTTTTTTGATACTGTTGGTTCTTATTTTACAAGTTTTATGAGTAGTGAAGCAACTGCTACATCAACAAGTCCTAATACTAATCCTATTAATACACCTAAACAATTAAAAGAAAATAATAACAATATTAATAATAATAATAATGATGATAATAATGATGATACTAATAATAACATACTTAATGCTGCAATATACAATAATTTAAATAATTCTAATCAAGCACCAGAACCACCTAAACATTTACAAAATAATTTAAAACACAGTCAAGACACTTATGAAATTAATGAAAGATTTACAAATCAAAATCAAAATAGTAATAATAATGAAATTAATAATAATGAAATTAATAATCAAGACATATTTATAAAAAAAATGAAAGATACTAATAAAAATATTGAAAATACAGCTCTTGGTTTTGTTTCAGTTATTATAATTTTATTCTTATTAGTTATTTTTAATACTATTAAAAATAGTAAAAAGAATTAATATAATTTAATAGTGTTAAGTTTAATAGTATTTAATTTATTCAGTAATTTTAATAATTTTTTTATTTTTTTTATCATATACTCCAACAAATGCTCCTATTTCTTCATCATCTCTAATTAAAAATACATTATTTGTATTATCATCTATATAATAATCAATATCATTAGATTCTAAAATAGTTAAACTATCAAGTTCGGGTATTTTATCAGGAAAACTAACTTTAATATCTTCTACATCATCATTTGTTTCTTTTTTTTCTTTACTATCTTTTTTAGTTTTTTTCTCTTTTTTCTCTTTTTTCTCTTTTTCTATATTTTTTTTAATAGTTTTCTCTTTATTATTTTCTTCAACAGCAATAGCTTCTTCTTCATTAGCTTTACGTTGTGCTTCAACAGCAATAGCTTCTTCTTCATCAGCTTTACGTTGTGCTTCAACAGCAATAGCTTCTTCTTCATTAGCTTTACGTTGTGCTTCAACAGCAATAGCTTCTTCTTCATCAGCTTTACGTTGTGCTTCAACAGCAATAGCTTCTTCTTCATCAGCTTTACGTTGTGCTTCAACAGCAATAGCTTCTTCTTCAGCTTTAAGAGTATCTAATTTAGAATCTTTTTTATTTACTTTTTTAATAGTAATTTTTTTTTTTGGTTCTTCAATTTTAGATTCCTTAATTTCTTCGTTAATTTCTTCTTTAGTTTCTTCTTTATTTTCTTCTTCTTTATTAGTTTCAATTAGTTCTACTTCTTTTTTTGCACCTCGTTTTGAAACTTTTTTAATAGTTTTACCATTTTTTTTAGTTTCGATTGGTTCTTGAATTTCTTCTGTTGTATTAGATTCAATCGTATTTTCTTTATTATTTTTTAATTCTAAAAATTTAATACGATTTTCTAAATTTTTAATAATATTATTAAGTTCATAAATTTGTTTATCTTGATTTTTAATAACTGAAACACTTGTATAATTATCTTCATCAAACTTTTTATTTTTTAATTCATCTTTTAATTTATTAAGTTCATCTTTTTGTTCTTTAACTTTATTTTCTATAGATTCAAATTGTTGTTTCATCGTATTTGTAAATGTTTTAACAAAATTAGTAATTTCATTACTAAAAGTATCTGATATTGTATTAATAAAATCTAAATCACCCATTTTTATTTGATTATTTAATATGAATTATTTAATATGAATTATTTATAATTATTTTAAAGATTTAATAATAATAATATAATTACTTTTTAAATTTCAATTTTTTATTATATTAATAAAATAACAATCAAATATGTAAAATAAAAAATTGAAGATAAAATTTTAAATTAGGTTAAACTATAAAAGTTATTTAATATGTTAATATAAAGATTAATACCTTATAAAAAATAAAAAATATAAAAAATAAAATCATAAATAATAAATAGAAATAATATGAATAATGATAATTATTATGTAGTTAGAAAAGGTCATAATATAGGTATATTTAAAACGTGGGGTGAATGTAAAAAATCAGTTGAAGGTTATAAAAATCCTATATTTAGAAAATTTCCTACATTTGAAGAAGCTAAAGATTTTTTAAAAAATGGAAAAAAAAAAAATAATATAATTGAAAATAGTGATAAACCTGTTAAAAATAATAAAATTGAAAATAGTGATAAAATAATAAAATTATCTAATAATAAATTAAAACAAAGTCAAACTAATGAAAAAAGTAATGAAAACAGTAATGTAAAAACTAATGAAAACATTATAAGTGATGAAGAGATTATAAAATTAAAACAATCTATATCAACACTTAAAAGTTCAAATTATAGTGATGATTTAAATTATAATGTAAAAAATTGGACTCTAATTGATGATGAAATTTATATTTTTACAGATGGTTCAAGTAGAAAATCAAAAACTAAAGAAGATTATTTTAATAGCGGTGTTGGTGTTTATATAGGTTTAAATTGTACTAACATAAAAGAACAATATAATGATAAAACAAATAATCAATGTGAATTAATGGGTATGGTTTATGCTTTTAAACTTATAGTAAAATATTATAGAGAACTTATAGAATTAAATAAAGTTATAAAAATTGTAAGTGATAGTGAATATACTATAAAAGCTTGTTCTGTTTGGTTACCTGCTTGGAAAAAAAATAACTGGAGAACAGCTAAAGGCGAAGATGTAAAAAATAGAGAACTAATTGAAAATATTGAAGCAAGTATGTTGCGTATTAAATTAATAAATAGTAAAATTACTTCTGCTAATAAAATTAAAGTAAAATTAATACACGTAAATAGTCATCAAGAAATGGATAGAACAAATAGAACAAAATTTAATATATGGTTTGGTAATTTATGTGCAGATGGTTTAGCTTGTAATAAAATATAATTATATAATTATATAATCATATAATTATATAAATTTATTTTTTATTTTTTATTTTAATAAGTATGAATTAAAATAAAAGTTTCTTATTATGTTTTACAAGACACTAATAATATTATTATTAAAAAATGGAAAAACAAATAAATATATCTTCTAATGTATCTATTCCTGAAAAAAAAAATACAAAAAAAAAAAATATCAGTAATAAAGAACATATTAATTCTATTTTAGAAAAATATAATTTAAAAGCACCTAAAACAAAACAAATTACAAGTAATAATGAAAATAAGAAACAACCACAACAACAACCTATAAAACCACAACAACAACCTATAAAACCACAACAACAACCTATAAAACCACAACCACAACCTATAAAACCACAACAACCTATAAAACCACAACCACAAGCTATAAAACCACAACAGCAGCCTATAAAACCACAACAGCAGCCTATAAAACCACAACCACAACAACAGCCTATAAAACCACAACCACAGCCTATAAAACCACAACCACAGCCTATAAAACCACAACCACAAAATAATAATTTATCTATAAATAATTTACTTAACAAAGATAAACAAGAAATAAATAAACAGAAATTAACAATGCCAAAAGCAGTAATTAGTAAAAATCACCCTAAAGATTTTTTAAATTCAGATAATATTTATAATATTATTCCAAAAGTAAATTCAAATAAAAAAGAAATTGAGTTAAATACATCTATAAATAATCAAAATAAAGGAACTATAAATAAAAATATAAATAATAATGGAAATATTAAAAAAATTAATATTAATCCTAATTTAACAGAAACAGAATCACAAATTTATAAAGGAAATAATAAAAATCAAGGATTATATAATATAAATCAACAATTACAACAAAATCAACACAATCATCAAAGACCTAATAATCAACAAAATCAACAATTACAACAAAATCAACAATTACAACAAAACCAACAAAAACAACAAAACCAACAAAACCAACAAAACCAACAAAACCAACAAAACCAACAAAACCAACAATTACAACAAAACTCACAAACAAATAATAATCCAATTCGTAGAGTGATTAGAAGAAATACTAATACTATAAATTCTAATAAAAATAATCAAATAGAAAACAATACTGAATCTAATACTATTAAACAAATCGTTTATAATAGTAAAAATAGTAAAACTAATAAGTCTATAATAAATAATACTAATTCTAATCAAGAAATAGAATCTGAAAATACTGTTATAAATGAAAATTCAACTTTAAATAATTTAGAATTACAAAGACAATATTTACAAGAACAACAAAAAAAAGAATTAGAAAAATTAAAATTTAAGAAAGAACAAATAATGAAAATACATAATCGTAAAAAAGAAATTGCTTTAATGAAAAGTATAGAAACTGAAAAACTAAAATTAAAATTTATACAAACAAAACAAGAAGAATTAAATAAATTAATAAGTAATCAAACTTTACATAATAATAATAATACTCCAGAACAAAATGTAAATAAAATACCACAACAATGTAAAATATATAATATAGATGAAAAAAAAACAAAAAAAAATATGTCATTAATAAATAATTCTAAAAATGTTATAGATGTTGTGAAACAACCAACTATTATTACTAAAACTGAAACAAAAGAGAATATACAAGAAAAAAAGATTAATCAAGTAGAAAATAAAGAGAATATACAAGAAAAAGAAGATATTAAATTTAATAAAAGTAATAAAAAAAATACTAAAAGTAATGAAAATGAACCTTATAAATATTATTATAAAAAAGATATTAAAAAACTTAATCTTGATGTATGTTGGGGAACACCAGAAGAAATATATAATATAAATAAATTTACTGAACCTTTAACATTAGTATTAAAAATAAATCAGTTATTTAATAGTGAAACTAATAGTAAAATTACTAATGATACTACAAATTTAGATGACAAAATAAAAAAATTAAAGAATGACTATAATTTTAAAAAAATTAATAGATTTAAAGATACAATTATTAGTTTAATTTATAAAATAATAGTTTATGATGATTTATTTAAGGATTTTATTTAAGGATTTTATATTTTAATAATAAATAATATAATATTATAATAATATAGTAAAAATATAATTTATTAAATATGAATAATATTAATATTAATAATAATATTAATAATAATAATGAAATAAGTAGTATGTTATCTTCATTGATAGAAAAAAAAACACATAGTAATAATAATAATAATAATAACACTAACAATGTACCTAACAAAAAAAATAAAGTAAAATTTATAAAAACAAAAAAATATTATAATATTAATAATAGAAATAATACTATTAGAAATAATACTATTAGAAATAATAATAATAGTAATAATAGTAATAATAAAAATAAAACTATTTATGATATTAATAATGTAAATGATGAGTTAGAAGCTAATTATACAAATGATTTAGAAACTAAATATAATGATACTACTAATACTATAAATACAATTACAACAGAATTAAATAATTCTAATACTATGAATACTATGAAAATGAAAATGTCTCCAGAAGAGTTTAAGACATTAATAGAAAAAATACAAGATTATTTACAATTAGATAAAACATATCTTGTTAAACACAATGAATTAAAAAAATTATATACTACTTATAATAATTCATATACTAATAATACTAAAAATAATATTAATAATACTATTAATGAAACTCAACATAAAGAAATTTTAAAAAATATACATTCAGAAATGAATGATAATAATTCTAATCTATTTAATGGTAGATTAATCATATTAAAAAAAATAAAAGATGAACCTAAAATTGAACCTGTTATTAAAAATAAATTATGCGGACATTTATTAGCTATTTTTAAAAGACCACCAAATTCAGAGTATCAACAATTACCAATGTTATCACAATCAAATGAAAAAATTGCTATTGATGAATTAGATAGTGCCTATTTACAAAAACATAATGAACTTATGATTGTTTATAAAGCATATCAAAAATTATTTAACAAAGTGTTAAATTATAAAAGTGAATTAGAACAATATAAAAAATTACCGACACGTAGTAGTATATCCAGAAATCATATGAATAAATTAGTTTCAGATCAAAATTTTGTTATGAATATGATAGATAAAATGCAAGACCAACTTATCGATAATAAAGTAATGGATAATAGTGATAAAATACCAGTTCATCCAGTAACAAGTCACCCTAAAAATATAGATACTTTTAATGATACAATGAAAAAACAAATTACAACTATAGTCGATTCACAATCACCTGTAAAACCTAAATTAAGAACAAGTATTGACAAAGTATTAACTAAATATAGAGATTGTACTGAATCTAATGCTTTATGTTGTAAAAGTGATTATGAAAAACAAAAAAAATGTTTAGATGGAACTTGTAAACGTTAAACTAAATTAAAATAGATTTTTTGTATTTTTTTAATTATTATTTTATATTTTGTTAGTTTTTATAGTAAATATTTATTTCTATGTTATAAATAGTGAAATATATATATATATAATTAAATAAATGGCAGCAGCAAATCCTATAATAAATGGTAATGAAGGGAAGTGGGAAGATATAGAGGAAACAGAATTGAAATACAAGCCAAATGGTTCAAATAAATCAGCTGTGCAAAGAATACAAAAACACTTAGGAGATGTTGTAGAAGATGATGGTGCAACTGCCAGAGAAATTACTAGAAAAAATCCTGAAGGTGAACCACAACAAAATATATTTTCATATCCTGATACAGAACCTATTATTTCTAAATATGAAAACAAAAGTCAAATGGCTAAACTTAAAGATAGAATATATATAAAAAATGGCGATGACTATACCAGAACAGATACACATTATACAGCAAAAACAAAAGGAGACCAACAAGTTGATGGTATTGGTGATGTAAATTATGATATACCTATTAGTGATGATTCAGTTGCTAAAAATAATCAAGATTTATTAGAAATTTTTGACCAAGGTATTAATAATATTGTTTTAAGAATTAAAGCAAGATTTGGACATACTAATGGAGAAGTTAATAAAATTGTAAGCTCTATATCAAGCATATTTGGAAATATTGATACTATTATTCAAGATAATGATAGATTAGGAACAGATTCACTTGCCGAGGATGATTATAATCATGATGGTGAAAAGATTGAAAGAAATGATAGTGGAAAAATTATCAAAGGAGTTGGTAAAGCAGTTTCTGTAAAAAACCCTGATACAGGTGAATATACCAGCACTATTTCTGGAAAACATATGGAAGAAGGAATTATGAAAAAACAATTTACTCAAGTTGAAGATATTGAAAAATTTAAAGGTAATTTAGATTTTAATAAGACTTATGATGTTATGCAAGAAGATGAAGTTAAAGCATTAAACTTAAATGATACAACTGATAAAGCAAAACTTATGACTAGATTAAACAATTGTCAAGCTCTTGAAATATTTCATTTAAAATTATTTGAAAATTTTATGAAAACAGGTGCATTTACTTTAACTTTATATGAAAAATATAAATATATTACAACTGTAATGTTATATCTATTAAAAAATTTAGTTAATAAACCTAAATTAGAAAAAGATTGTAGTTATGGAGCAACAATACCAATAGCAGATACTGTAATATTACCAAAAACAGTTATTAAAAATATAGGCAGGCTTGTTGAAGAACAAAATAGAATACAAGGCACAATAAATACAATTGATACAGCTTTGAAACAAACAAAATTAGATGATGTTTATGGATATGCTTCGGAAGCAATAAATGAAAACTTAAAAGAAGTAAATTCGCCTCACGCTAAATCGGTTCCTAAAGTAGCTGAAACACCTGTTGGAGCAAAGAACTTAATAGATACGCCACCTCATGATACTCATACAAAGAGTGACATTTCTCGTGAAAATATTATGAAATCTACCGAGTTACAGCCACCACCAGCAGTAGCAAAACAATACCCCGCTGATATGGAAGTCTAATTAAATAATACTATTTATAATACTTTTTATCTTTATTTTTTTATCTTTATTTTATATTATTTATTATTTATTATTATCATTTATTATTTATAACTAATTACCCAGAACAAACATAACAAATAATACAATAGCAACATAAAGTATCATACCAATATCTACTTGTTCTCCAAGTATAATAACTTGATTACCCATAAATGTAAATATAACATAAATAAATCCAAAAGCCATTCCCAAAGCTCCTATTGAATTGTATAACATATTTGACCTAACAACGGGACCTGCTTGAAATATACCCGTTAAAATAATGACTAATACAACAGCACAACCAAAACCTCCAAATATAACCAGTGAGTCATATTGTGTAATCCATTCTATTGTTGACATTGTTTGTGGTGATTTTTTAATAGATATATTATTACTCATTTTTATTATATTTTTTATTTATATTTAATTATATTATTTAATATTAAGTAATAAATTAAATAACCAAAAAATTATATAAATAAATAAAAAAAAATTAAAAATTAATTAACATACATATATATATAAAATGTCAAATGGGATATTAAATGGATTAGCAGAATTTATAACAACCCCAATAATTAGATGGATTTGCCAATTTTTAACAATTGTATTATCAATATTACTTTATTTAAATCAGCCTCAACGTTTTAGTTATAAAACTGATATTGGTGGAATTTCATATAAATGGCAGATGTATGTATTAGCAGTATTTGGAGCTGTTACGACAACATTATCATTTGTTGGGTTATGGATACAAATACCTTTCACAGATAAATTACCAGATTATTGGTATATTTATATATTTATATTATATTTAGCAATTTTAACACAAATAACTGTTGATTCAGAACAATATACTGATGATGGTAGTTTTAATCCTCCACCAGAATATATGTTACCTCATAAATATAGAGTTATGATAAGTTACGCAAGCACAATTATAGATGCTTTATTAATGGTTCAATTATATATATATTTTGGTGTTGCTGATGTTACAAAAAAAACAATATATAGTCAATATTTTTTAGAAAGGTTTGGAGGTTGGTATGGTGATAATAAACTTGATTTTTTATTTGATTGGTCTGGTGTTATTGATACATTTATAAAAGTATATATATTATATTTACAATCATCATTCAATGCGTGTGATTATGGATTACCTCCAAGCTGGAACGCTTAATTAGGTTAATTTATATTTAAATTTTGTAAATAATGAATATCATTGTTAAATGATTTTTTTAATTCTTTTTTAATTTCATTAATTTCATAATTCTTTAAATTATTATTTGTTAATGAATTTTTTATTTTTAGTTTAGTTTTATTTTTAATACTTTTCTTTAATATAAAAGATTTTTTAATGTTTTGCTTTAATTCAATAAATTCATTATTTACATCAATAAACTCATTATTTACATCATAATTATCATTATTATTAATATTATATAATATAAAAGATTTTTTTTTTAAACAACATTTAGTTTTACATTTATTACTTTTAAATTTTGTTTTTTTTATTATTTTTTCATAAGTATTTATTTTTCCTCCTTTTAATGTATGAATAAATTTATTTTTATTATTTAAATTAAAATTTTCATTATTATTTTTATTATTTTTATTATTTTCTTGTTTAGTAAATAAAAATTTTAATATATTTAAATTAGTTAAATTAGAACATGTATCTTCTTTATTTTGTTTATTATAGTAATTATTCAAAAATAAATTTTTAAATAAAAATCTGCTTTTATTTATATATTCTTTAGTATAATTATAATCATCAATAACGCCTTTTAATAGTTTAAATTCTG
>Ga0307488_10004550_pt1 | contig 11576 bp, 25 predicted proteins | sample SB02metaG_FD_202248 | JGI IMG/M metagenome (GOLD analysis project Ga0307488, IMG submission 202248) | Sea-ice brine microbial communities from Beaufort Sea near Barrow, Alaska, United States - SB 0.2 | ecosystem: Environmental > Aquatic > Marine > Coastal | place: USA: Alaska | collected...
CATAAATCTGTTTGTTCCTTCGAACCATCTGTTGTGTTGCTCTTGAATCCAATGATCTGTGATGTCGCCACTTTCAACCATTCGTGAAAGTGTTTCTTCATCATTTCGCCAGCTTGGATGGTGATTTCCGTAGAATTCAATAAATCCATCCGTTCCGTTGTTCATATTCCAATTTATCATCATTTTGATCCATTGGTCTTTATTGTTCCAATTGTCGCTCATTGGGTAGTTTGGTTTTAATCGTTCCATACGTGGTGCGTAACCAGTCTGCAATCGGCATCTAAGCCATCGCATGACTGTCCGTCATTCAATATGTGTACAGACCAACCATTTGATTCCGAGTAATCTTCGATCATATCTTTCAAAGAATCTCCGACTCGGTTGTACCAATCGTCATTCTTTTCATCGTAATCAAATACGTTCCAGGGTGGTGTAGTTAATTCGTGCTTTGCGGGATTGAAGTATTTCAATACCCATTCAAGTGCATCTGGCTTGTTTTTGTATTTCATCACGAATGTTTGATATTCGTATTTATCATAGCCAACAACTTCCCAGTAAGGGACTTGTAGCTTGTGTTCATTTTGGCTCATTGGGTAGTGTGGGTGTCATATCGGTGCGTAATCGTCTGAAACCACGTCAAAGACAAGATTTTCAAGGCAGATTATACATAGATCGGAACATTCTGGTTCACCTGGTTCGTCGCAACCATTAGTAATACACTTCATTGGGTAGTTTGAGTTTTATTCCAATTGGTCTGTGTTGCCCGTTAAATACGCAATGACTTTGATAATCTCTTGCTTGGTAGCATAGAGTTCATCGTAAAGTTCATGCACATGAGCCTTCCAGTAGTATTCCATTTTCTCAATTAGTTCTCGCATTTCAGATTCAGTCTTCACTACTGGGTCGGCCCATAGATCGGAATGGTCTTCATGCACTTCAACTGGATATTTCTTGTACAGTATTTCTTCCATGATTTCTAAATATGGATTGTGACTCCATGTGTCATGCAGTATTCTGTCCCAGTATTCTCTGTCTTTCATTGGGTAGGTTTAGTTCAACAAAATGTTTCAACTAATTCACTTTCATCGTGAATAATGTGCATATTGTGTTCTCTTTCAAGTGCTTCATATACTCCTTCCTCGCACCAATCCCACACTTTGCAAGCGTAGCGATCAATGTCTGAAAGAACGACATAATCTTCTGCACATCCGATGACACCCCAATTGTGGCCGTGTTCACCGCACGTAGATTCGTGTTCGTCAATGATGGCTTGTGTTTCTTCGTTGATTGAACAATTGTACCCGACCGATTCAACTTGGTCTGGTAGTTCATCTTTCAAAGCAATCGCACAATGTAAATCGGATGCAAGCCATTTTTTGATAAGGCCATCGTTCCAATCACGCGTTACGCATTTATCCACCTCATCGGCAGTTGCGTTTATTATTTCATCAATGATGTCTGATCGTAGAACATAATTGTGTTGTTTACCATCATGCTCATATATTCTTATTTCCATTGGGTAGGTTGTATTCATTCTAAGTTGTGATTTACATTGTAATGCCATACAAACTCGTCAAACACATCTTCGGTGTCGTCAAGATCGCCAAAGGTGCATATCAATTCCCAAGCTTTACGGATTTCGGTTCTTTCCTCCTTGTATTCATCAGGAAGGTAGCACTCTTGAATCGCTTCTTCGATTGTGTTACTAATTAACGTAACTGCTTCATATAGCGAGTTTTTGTTTAATTTTGTTCTGCTCATTGGGTAGTTTGTATCTCAAATATCTTTTGTCCATGCGCGTTCGCCAGAAGGTCTGTTACGACCTTTGATTTTAGCTTCACGGTAAATCTCTTCATAATGCGATTTGACATCAGGGTGATGGTTCCAACTATCGTTTCCGATTGGTATTTGGTCGCACAACCACAAGAGTACATCTGTTTGCTTGGCCGTCAAGGGGCCATGTTCAGCCAAAGTGAATAGGGTTACTACAAGCTCGGCTTTTGTCATTTTGTGGTATTCTTCGTGGTTGTATGCGGCACGTTGGTAAATCTCCTTCATGTGGCTATTCTGAATTTTGTAGTGTTGCGCCCAGGCGTGTGTTGAGCCTACGGTCGCTTTTTGATACGGTCTTGCGATTGTAATCACGTCGGGTTTTTGCAGCCTTGTGTCAAGAACTGCACGATCCACTCGGATTGCAGCTTCATAGTTCCCTTCTAGGATGAGTTCATCACACAACTGTTTTCCGTAGTTATGGGATTCTTCAATCCGTTGCATTATGGTTTCAAAACCAGCAGGTAGGAAAGACAGAAGCTTTTCTGTATTTTTCGCAATTTTATTTGTTTCTAATTGTTTCATCAATTTTTTGATGTTGATTTTTTCAAACATTGGGTAGTTCCATCATTATTCGATTACCGTTGCTTGGTGATAATATAATGACATCTTTTTTTCAAGGGTAGCCATGAACAATTCGTAATTCATATTGCTGCTCATTTGCATTGTGAAGAATTGATCTTCGCCACAATCACAGTCGTCAGTGGGTAACATTTGTACCATTATCTCATATTCGTTCATTGGGTAGGTTTGGCTTCAGTTGAACTTGCAGTTCTTAGCGTATTCTTCAACCAGGGCTTGTCGCTCATCGCTCATAGCCCATACGTTGTATAAATCCCAAACGGCTTGTGTCACATCAAGATTCTCCTGTAACGCTGTTTCGATTTGGCTTTCCAGTTCATCGCCATTAGTATAAGTCAAATGGTCGTGGTTTGGATGCAGAGGGTTTTCGGCCCATGCAAATCCATTCTTCTCAAGAACTTTCAAAGCTCTATCTCTGGTTTTTATCGCATTGTACTCAACCATTTCGCATTCAAGCAAATAGTCGTATTCAAAACTTCCAAGAATCTCTGTGATGAGTTCTCGTTTTGATGCTCTTGCAAGCCATCCGAGTTTATATCCTTGTTCTTTTATTGGTATTCCGTTCTTTGTGATGTTTTCAAAGGTTTCTTTTTCCATTGGGTAGTTCTGATTCAATCATTGATTTCATCTATTGAGTATTGATAGACTAAGAAACCAGATTTGTTACTGATTTGGTCTGCGACGTAACTGGTTAATTCAATCGTTTCGTTGATTTCTTCTTCTGTACCACTTAATTGAATAATCATTTCTTGTGGGTCAGGTTGCTCATACGATTGGCGGTGTCCATGTTTATCATAGAATGGTTCTTTTTCCGACTCTTCGTCGTATGTATCATACACTATTTCGGTGATTTTGTAGTTCTTTACTATCTCATTGCTCATTGGGTAGGTTCCCTTCAGAAGCGACTAAAATTGTGAAGCTTGGCTTGCACAGTTGCGTTTCCTCCGACAAAGTGCATCGCTGTATTGATGCGCTTGCGGAATTGGTTGTTTTTGCTTTGGTCGCGTTTGACGAGGAAGGCGGCAAGGCCATCTGGGTCGTCGGCAAACTCGGAGCAGGTCTTGGCGTCTTCGTCAGAAGACCAGATGTTGTGGATCGCACGTAGAGCTGTTCCGTCCAGGCCGCCCTTTTTCGCAAGGTTCGGCCCTCTCAGTCCAGCCCAAAGCTGATCCCATGTAAGTCCTGTTTGAGCTTGGCTCAACGGGTAATCGTCATTGTTCCATAGGGATTTGATATATGCAACGTCTTCAGAAGTGTAGTTTGCGCCATCGGTTCCGACATGAATGTCTTTCCCAATTTCGTGTAGCATCATTTTGCGAGTCATCGCAAAGTTCCACCAACTTGTAGCATCAACTTCGTTTGCACCTAGTAAGTAAGCAACTTGGGAGGCTCTTTGTCCACCCATTCCAAGCGCGAACACCTGTTGGTCTTCGTGCTTGAGAAGGCTGATGCCTTCCATAATGCGTTGCCATGTATCGTGCATCGTCGGCAGGTCTGTTGGCTTTTCTTGCCCTTTCCCTTTTCCGATGCACTTGTAGATGCGTGGCTTCAAGAGAGCGAGGTTTGAACCAAGTGCCACTGTTTGACCAGATTCAAGATTATAGTCTTGCAAATGGTGTTTCAGTTCTTCGTGGTTGCGCCCATGTATGATCGGGTGAACTTGAGAGTCCAATCCGTTCTTCATTTTCTCGTAATAGCCCGTTGTCAATTGTTGTCGTCGTATGACTTCTTCAGTTGTAATTGCATTTCCCGTAGGTACGGGAAAATCAAGTGTCATAATTGAGTCTTGTTCGTGCAGACCAACAGATTTCACTTTCTCGATCAGCGAATCCACATCAAACTCGTCAGCTCTTTCGGGTTCAAGGAGAAGATCAAAACCACCGCTATCAAGTGTCAAGCGGTTATTGGTGCTGAAATTATCTCTGAATCCCGTCAGTATCTTTGACGGCATTTTAGTTGGACTCATGCTGAACATGATTTCATCTGTTTGATCTTGTACGAGTGTTCCTCTTCCTTCTAAGCCAGCCAAGTCGGTCGGCCTTGAGGTCGTGTAGTTCAAATTATTCATTGGGTAGTGTGTGTTTCATTCCTCTTCTTCGGTCTTACAATGTATGCAATCCTTGTAAGGACCACCTGTTCCGTTGCAATTGCCTTCGTGGTGTCCTAATAGTAGTTGTTCCTCATTAGGTTCATCTTCTGGTTCGTGGCAGTAAATCATTGGGTAGGTTGGGTTCATTCTTCTTCTTCTTCGTAGAAGAAACCTTGATGCTCACAAGATTCTGGTCCTGTTGGCACATATTTACGGTTATTGTTTCTACGAAGGTTTGGATAAAGGACGCCTAAGTTGTGGTCTCCACTTGGATGTTCGTGAAAGGCAATTTCTATGCCTTTACTTCGATCCGTACCGTGTCCGTTCATTTCGGAAAGTAGTTCGTAGTAATCTTTACCTCCGAATACTCCATATCCTTCATAATCATGTTCTATCCAGGTGTTTCCTTTGTCGTCTTGCATATACACTGTAAATGTATTCAACGCCGAGTCATTATTCGGTATTGATTCATTCGTGTCCATTGTTTTCCAGCTAAAAAAGCCCATTGGGTAGAGTGTGTTCATTCGTAAGAGTAAGAATAGTATTCCTTGTAATCTCCCACTTTGTTATGGATAAACCATTGGAGTGGCGTTTCTTCTGTCTTAATAGGGACAGTCCAAGTGCCTACGCGGTCGTATGCCTTTTTAATTTGTTCTCGAAGTTCATGTTCAATCATAGAACTCTCTGCATCCATAGCAAGTGTTTCCATGATAATGTCAGAAGCCCAAGTGGGTAGAAGCCATACTTCAAATTCTTCTTTCTTTTCTTTTTCCATTGGGTAGTTTGAGGTTCAATCTGCGTGTTGGTAATCGCACCAGCCTTCGCAATCTTCCATGTGTGGAAAGTCGGTATCGGTAAAGCCACCTTTGGGGTAGCCTGACTTCAATAGACCTCCACAACCGCCGCAATGATACGTGGTTGTCTTGAGGTATGTCCAGCAGTTGAGACAATGTGGTTCAACTCCATTGATTCCATGAAATACTATCATGTCACCATAGGCATATCTTGTTTCGCATTTATCGCATTTTACTTGGTCGCTCAATTCTGTACTCTTACAGACTCCACAATCGCATGGATTGTGCTTCGCTGTATCGCTTTCGAACTGTTGTTCACTCATTGGGTAGGTTAGCGTCATGCTATTTGTCGGACAAGTCGCGCCACGCTATTCGCTACTGGCACTGATACTCCGTTTCCGATTACTCGGTAACTACTGTTCACTTTGGGAATTACCCAGTCTTTCGGGATTCCTTGCAGATTCGCATATTCTCTCACGCTGTAAGGCGTGATGAGTCCATCTCCACGATCGACCATAGTTGTTCCTTGATCTCTATGGTAATGGGCTACGCATGTGTTAGACACAACGTCAGCACCGATACCTTTGATTGATGGCTTGTCACGGTAAGCTCCCGCCAATCTGTTTAGGATATATGGCGGTAGCGGTTTTGTGACACCAGCTACATCGGGTTCGTATTCAAGGATTTCACCAGGGACGTGGTTCATTTGCACATTTGATTCTGGTAACGGGGGTTTCCCGTTTGGGTTCTTGGCGACACCGATGACAAAGATTCGCTCTCGTTTTTGAGGCAAGCCAAAGTCTGCGGTGTTCACTTTCGTATATGTGAGGTTGTAGTAACTTCCGAATTTCTCTCCAGTTCGCGTACAGGGCATATCTTTCAATGCCTCCATGATAATTCGCATTCCAGTGAGTTCCATGACGTTTTCAACTACGAATGCTTTCGGTTGGGCGTAAGCAACCATTCTCACATAATGGAGGAATAGATCGCCGCCCAATGAGGCATATTTGGAGTAGTTGTTCATGTTCTTGTGATTATTGTCGTGTAGTCTGGTTCCATTCATGTTGGCGGCTTTGCTGTACGGGGTACAGGGGAAGCCTCCACAAATCACTTCAGGACGACCGTGCTTGTTAAGCAAGTCTTTCACGCTTAAACGGTGAATGGATTCGGTAATCAAATCCACACCTGGCATGTTCTCCTGATGGATGGAGCTGGCATGTTTGTCGATCTCGTTTGCGACAACGACATCATATCCAGCTTGTTTGAAACCGAGATCCATTAACCCGCCGCCTGAAAAAAAGCTCCAAACGGTATTGGGTGTTTCGTCGATATTCACGTAGTCAAATAGTCCCGATTGGTTCGGGTCATTCAATTCATACATTGGGTAGGTTAGTCTCAGTCTTCTTCAGTGAGATACGGGATTTCACATTGAGTGATACTGTAAGTCCTATGTGCTTCAAGGGGATAGATATTGTTATTTTCTATCATATCTTGGATAGCATCGCCACAGGGGTCCTCATTGTAGTAAGCATAGAGAATGCGTTCCCAGTCGGGATAATCTAAAATATCTCCAGTTCTTTCAGCCAGTTCTTTCAACCAGGCATGAGAGGGTAAATTCTTTTCAGCTTCTTCTTCAGTGTAAGATGGGTCTTCAAACTCCCAAATTGCTTCAAGCATTTTTTGGGGACTTGTAAAACCCAAAGTTGTCATCAGGTCTTTTAGTTCATGTAACTGGGCTTTGTAGTGGCTGTTATGTAGGGTACATTCAACTTCTTGGGACCATAAATTGTCCTTCCAAGTAACTACTAAAGCGTATATTTTTCTTTTTTCCATTGGGTAGGTTGGGTTCACTCTTTGCTTTCGGTGATTCCAAGTGTGCCGAGTAATTCCAATTGTTCAAGGGCGTTCCAAGAATCACCCCACGACAGATCTGCCGTGAGTATTCCTTTATTCCCTCGGATGTTGAAACCGGCAATGTCTCTGGGCCATTCATTTCTAACCCATGCGCCATAAACCATATCAAGTGCTTCGTTGGCTTCTTTCTTTAATGTTTCAACAAATTCTTGCTTTATTCGCTTGACATTTATTGGCTTTGGGTTGTCTTCAATCTCACAAAACAAATCGTCCAAAGGATCATCAAAGGTATGTAGTACCCAGTTGCCTTTTTCGTCTTTTTCAGTAAGAGATTCAATTGTTAAATCGCTTACTCTCTGTCTTGCTTCTTCTTCGGTTACTTCCATGTATATCATGGCGTAAATTAGGTCTGCTCCCATTGGGTAGGTGAAGTTGTTTCAGCTATACATTTGGCGTTCATTCCAATATGTTTCTGCTAAGATTGATGCTTCTTCTGCGAAAGCATGTTCGTGTTGTTCAACAAAAGTTATCCACTCTTCGTCACTAATGGTTTCCTTAGTCATAATTTCAATATGTCGCTTTTCTATTTTTTGCCATAGGCTGTGTTCTTCGCTCATGGGTAGGTTAGTTTCATTCAGGTTGTTGAATGATTGTTGTTACTGCTCGCTCCCCATTCAGCACTTGTTCAAGTGAATTCAGGTTAATTACAAGCGGAATGTATGATTGTCCGTCAGAAGTGACGTAGGTTCGGCATCCGGCTAAGGCATCGGTGTTAATCGACAGTTTCAGACAAGTGTTTTCGTGGCTTCTTCGGACATATCCCGTAAGGATGTTTTCATTTTCCATTGGGTAGGTTTGTTTCAGTTGAAAGGTGAGGGTTTTCCAGTCATGGCGTTTTCGGACAAGGAGAGTATTTGTTCTTCCTCGTCAAAGCTTCCGCCTTCATCTGAACCTTCAGGTTTAATTGTAATTTCTATGGTTGCTTCTTCGCCTTCACAAGCAGGTGGAAATTCAATAATGGATTCCAATTCCCTGCATTGTAAGTCATAGCCTTCAAGATTGTAGAAAAGGATGTGGGCTTGTGGGTCACATTGCTTTAGACAATCAATCAATTCTTCTGGTTTCATTGGGTAGTTTTGACAATCAATTGTCAATTTAGTCCTTATTTAACATATCAATGATTTTACTGCAACCATTGTATTCTCCAACAAAGCGAGCGTGTCTGAGTGAAATTGGAAGCCGGTTGGCTTTACGCCGCACTCTATGTTCCTCAATTTCAATTCGGAGATGTTCTCTTCTCGTAGTATATTGTTCAATAATGTCTTCTCGATCTCGCCCAATGAGGTTCTTCCCTCGCTGATAGGCAAATCTTCGGCCAGTCAATAAGGCCATTCGTTTGGGACTGTCGTAATCGTTGTTATCTGCTTCAATTTCCATTTTGTCAATTTCCACTAGATAGATTTCAAGTTCACTTTCAAATTCCATTGGGTAGGTTGAGTTTCACTCAATTGTGTGGAGGTGTGCGGAAGCGAAATACTCGTCTTCCCAAATCCCTTCATTCCAATTTTCGCCAATGTTATCGGCACCGATGGCTTCAGCCATCGAGTTGATGACAGTTCCAATTGTACCTTCTGGGTGCTTGAAATACGGAGTCTCTTTCCATTTGAAGAGAGGTTTAGCTTCGTAGTTCTTTGGCTGCGCTATTGGGGTGTTGGGTTCGCCCGTTTGAGGGTCAAACGGTGTCCATTCCGTGTAAGCTTTCCAAGCAGCATCTAAAGCAGTGTCGGTTTCCTTCGGCATGTGTTCAATCGTATGTTTCTCGATTAAATCTCTTGCTTCTTTTTCCGTCCTTACGTAATGCCTACTTAGGTTTTCATATTCTTCGTATTCCATTTCAGCAGTTGGATCGTATAATTCAACGATCCAAAACTCAATAGGTTTCTTCTTACTCATGGGTAGTTCCGGTTCATACTAGCCAAAAGGTTCTGGCTGTTCCGTTCTTTTTTATTTGTTTTAGGGTTACTACTTCAATATCAACTTTTTTTGAAGGCTTCAGTGAACTTTTGCCAGACAACTTGTAGAGTTGCACGGTTTTGGGAGTTAATTTGATTACTTCCCAAGCACCGCTATCTGCTCGTTGGCTTAAGTGGCCGTTCTCTTTCAAAGTCTTCGTTGTTATTTTGGATCCTAATTTGACGTTTTTGGGTTTCTTTCGATCCATGACACTCATACATTCACAACCTTCAGATTCACAATGCTGTGTCCGTAGGTTTTGATTCCTTCGCGCAGCAGTGCGTATTTTTCCGAAGTTGGGGCATACGGATCAACGTTCACTTCCACCCGCCAGGGAGGGAAGCTAAGTTCACTGTGCCACATTTTTGAAATCGCCGCCCAGGGTTGGGTGGGTATTTCGTTCCGCCAGTATAAACTGACGAATGTTTTCGGTTTGGTTGAATTTTTCAAGTATTCTGTTGTCATGTAAAGATAAGCGCCTCCGCCATATATTCTTACATCGGGTGTAGGTTTTTCCATTGGGTAGTTGTGGTTCACTCGTCTTCAAGTCCAAGATCGTCAAGGAAGTCCTCATACGCATCATTAGCGTTTTCTTGGACAAATCCCTTCACAGGATCATACACCGAAAAATCCGCATTTATCGCTGCTGGATATTCAGGGTACACCTTTTGCCTCGCTAAACTTGCGAAGACTTCGGCTTTTTCTCTTTCATAAAATACATAGGTCTGCGAATAGCCCCCGTCCCCTTCAATGAGAACGGTGTATATTACTCGGCTTTCTGTTTCTATAATCTTCATTGGGTAGGGTCCTCATTATCTTCTAATTCAGTATGAATCTTTTCCATCTGCATTATTATCAACGCGAGGTGCTAACAGTAACTTCCCTTTGACGGGTGTGTTCGCAATCTCGCCTTGAAAAGTCAAGGTTAGAGGGTAGTTGTCCGAAAAGGAAACTTGAACAGAGAAATCTTTTGGAATCCTCTGAACCAGTTTCAGATAATTGCCGGAATAGTGAGATACTTGTATGTCGTTGCTTGATTTCAAGCAGTTTCCGCCAACTCTTGCAGTACAAGAATCAACAGAACCTTTGACAGACAATAGTAAATCCTTGCCTTTTTCACCATTCATGCTGAATAGGTCGCCTACTTGAGACATCGCTTTTAGGGCGGTCTGAAGTTCAACCATATTGGCATCGTATTCGTATGCCGTTTCAAGTTCAGGTAATTTAGGGCTAGGGTAGCCTTCAAGGGGCCTTATTTGACGGACGCCACCAGGGGTTGCTATCGTCAATATCTCGCCTTCCGTAATCGTTATCATATCGGTATGTTTTGTGTTGCTTTTCTTAGCAAACTTCGTAATGTCTTTCAGTTTCCTCAAATCCAAGCAGTTTGCACTAGGCGCATGGCTAAGGTCGAATAACTCGTCCTTGCCTACGCTTATTTGCAACATTCCCACATGGGACCTATCTACGGATTGCATATGGAGGCTTTGATTTTTGATGACATAATTACAGTCATCCACCAGTGTATTAGCGATCATAACCGCTTGGTGCAAAGCTTTTCCAGCAAGCGTAGAAACGCCTTCGGCAGATTCTTGTGCTTCAATTTCTTTCTTTTCAGACGGCATTGATAAACGCCGTACTACTTCTTTTACATCTATTTTTTCAAACATTGGGTAGGTGAAGTTCAAGCTTTTGTGTCAATAGCCAGGAGGCTATCAATGAGCGCCAAATCGGGATTTGGACGTCCGAACTTCTGCTTGCAATTGCCGCAGATGATGTCGCCTTCGAGGATTGTTACCTTCTTGACGGACTTCAAAATTCGTGTTGGGTTGCATTGACATTCAAGATCCCAGGGTCCATCTCGTTCCTTCTTCTTTTCCTTATCAAGATCTGCCGCCATATCCTCTTCTGCTTCAGCATCAAGGAGTTTTTGTAGTTCTTCTTCGGTTAATTCAGTTAGATCGACGATCCCGTCATCATATTTGTTTGCGAACCAAGCTCGAACTGCTTCGGGTAAATTGGACAGTTCTGTTTCCATTGCTGTCTGCAAGTTCTTAATTGATTTCTTGTACTTCTGGACTATCGCAGGGGTGCATTGTGTTCGCGCCCATCCGAAACTGGAGTTTTTAATCTTCAGCTTTGAAACAATCATTCCCATGTCTATTGCGGTCTTCTTGAAGACCTTGTTGTGGTAACGTCCGTTTCTGGATGTGTCTTGTAGTCCATTTGCAAAGTTGAGCGCGTGAGCTGCTTCGTGAAGAAGTGTCCCGAACACGGCGGTAGCTGGTCGAGCAAGGTGTTCACCTGTAAGCACAACTTCGTGATACATGGTTCCATCTGCTTTCCTCCAACTATTGTTGAAAAAATGGCCGAGTTTAGCGGTCGTTTTCTTCTTTCCACCGAGCGATGCCGAG
>Ga0307488_10004551_pt1 | contig 11575 bp, 14 predicted proteins | sample SB02metaG_FD_202248 | JGI IMG/M metagenome (GOLD analysis project Ga0307488, IMG submission 202248) | Sea-ice brine microbial communities from Beaufort Sea near Barrow, Alaska, United States - SB 0.2 | ecosystem: Environmental > Aquatic > Marine > Coastal | place: USA: Alaska | collected...
AACTGCTGCGCGAATGCACCTTGCCGCTCACTGGCAAGGCCGTTGTGGACCGTATCATCACCAACCTTGGTGTGCTCGATGTCGTTGATGGCGGCCTAAAAATCGTCGAATGCGCTGACGGCGTCACAGAAGATGTACTGCGCGCTGCGACCGAAGCGACAATCGTCTAGACAAAAAAGGGGCGCCGCGAAGCAAATCACGCGGGCGCGCCTCGTTTCTTCTTTCAGGTCATCGACTGAGTGGTCCTGACCGCTGCAAGTGTTGGCCTGTCCGTTGCTGTGATCGCGCTCTTTGCCAATGGCGCGACGGATTAGTCAACAAGTGTCGGGGCAGCTCTCAGCAGCCAGGCAATCGTATCCCAATAGAACCGGTTCGCGCGTCATTGTCAGATGCGATCCCAATATCGGCGTCAACTTTCATAACAAGACCAAGATCACGCCACGAACTGAACGCAAGCTTGGTCTATTAAATCGACATTCATCATTGCCAGTTACCACTGGCGAAACACGAAAGGAAAAACAATGCGAGCAGTATTTGGACTCGTCCTTGTGATCGGCATGGGACTAGCGGGCTTTGCCATCTATATGGTGCTAGGATACTTCCAAGAACAGAACGCGAACCTTGAATTGCAGCGCGCTGCAATTGGACTCGCAGTTCCGACAGTTGACGTCTACGCGGTCAACCGCGTCATGGAACATGGCTAACAAATCACCATGGAAGACACGATCGTCATCTAGCATGCCGAACCCTTCCTTCCAGAAGGCGTCTTTCGCACTAAAGACGAATTGTTTTCGGACGGTCCTGACGAATTGCGCATCGTGTTACGTCAGATGGAGCCGAATGAGCCAATCTTGGCCGCCAAAGTGACCGCACCAGGCGAAATTGGCGGCATCACGGCCCTACTGGCGCGCGGCATGCGTTCCTTCACAATCGAAGTTGATGTCTCGTCCGGCGTATCCGGCTTTCTAAACGCCGGTGATCGTGTTGATATATATTGGACAGGACGTATTGGTGGGATCGGTGGTCGCACCAACAACGGTGAAGTGACCCAACTAATCCAAGCCGGTATCGAACTTGTCGCAATCGACGAACATCTGACAGCGGACGCATAGGTGCAAGGATCGCGCGAACTGTCACCGTTCAAGTGACGCCCAATCAGGTGGCAGCGCTAGCGCAGGCTCAGGCGACTGGTAATCTGTCCTTGTCACGGGTTGGACGCGAAGACTATACAGCTTCCAGCGCGATTGAGGTCAATCAAGCGAGCCTTCTGGGGATCGCGGCACAGGCACCAGCGCCTGAAGTCCAAGCCGCAGAAACTTGTTCAATTCGCACACGCTGCGGCGCAGAAGTGATCGGCATTGCCATCCCGTGCACGAACTAACCCACTTATTTAGCCCTGCTCAACCTCAGCTTGCTTTTTCACAAGATGTACAATTGCGCGAAATCAGGCTGTACCATGTAAAAGCCTTCAGCCTTTCTGAAGGCGTTTACGTTATATTTCACAGGTTCCAACACACCCCTGTTGCCAGTTATCCCCATAAGCAACAATATCCAACGCATTGATTCTTGCATAAAATGCTAAATTGACGCAGGTTGGAACCAATGACGGGCATAAGTCCGCATCGGGCGTGATCATAAGAGGCAGGTCACAATGACATATGATAGATTTCTCAAGGCAACCCTGACTGGGTTAGCCCTCACGTTTGCTTACCTTCCAGCACAACTTCCGGCGGAAACCTTGCAAGTTATGCGGGGCGCGCCATCAAGCGCGCTGAACGTCCCTATGAATAGGGCCGTGGTCGTGGAAAGCGACGTTCCATTTACCGAACTTTCAATCGCAAATCCGTCGATTGCGGACATCTCTTCCCTGTCAGATCGCACGATTTACGTTCTGGGCAAGGAACCCGGTCGCACCACGCTAACCCTTCTGGGTGGCGACGGACGCCTCATTACCAACGTCGAAGTCCACGTGACCCCTGACATTGCAGAATTCAAAGAACGGCTCGAACAGATTCTACCGGGCGAAAACATCGAAGTACGCACCGCGAATGACGGTATGGTACTGTCCGGCACGGTATCGTCCATCGCGCGCCTAGATCGCGCACTTGAGCTGGCCAATCGCTACGCGCCGGAACGCGTATCCAATCTCATGAGCGTTGGCGGCACCCAGCAAGTGATGTTGCGCGTGCGCTTTGCAGAAATGCAGCGTTCGGTCTCAAAATCTCTCAGTTCCTCACTTTCCTTGGGTGGCAGCACCTTGGGCGGTGATCTGGGCCTCGCGCTTGGGACGGGCACAACGGTCGGAAATACGGCCCGCAGCGGCGCCCTCGGCGGTGCAACACCAGCAGGCAACGACAATGCAGGTGCATTCCTGTTCGGCTTTAACGCCGGTGGTGTCGAAGTTGGAATCCTTTTGGAAGCGCTAGAGAATCGCGGCGTCGTGCGCACACTGGCTGAACCAAACTTGACCGCATTGTCGGGCCAAGAGGCCAGTTTCCTCGCGGGTGGTGAATATCCAGTGCCAATCTCGCAAGATGGCAGTGCGATCACCGTGGAATACAAACCGTTCGGCATCTCGCTGAGCTTTACGCCGCGCGTGATTGATGGCGATATAATCAACTTAGAACTTCATGCCTCTGTTAGCTCGCTTGATCCAACGAGCGGCTTCTCGCAAAATGGTTTCTCGATCGATGCGTTTCGCACACGCGAAACATCAACAACGGTTGAAATGCGCGACGGTGAAAGCTTTGCAATTGCTGGGCTCCTGTCTGACGATTTCGTCGATCTGTCCAGTCAAGTTCCATGGGCGGGTGATATTCCAGTCCTCGGTGCGTTGTTCCGCTCGGCAGAATATAGCCGCCAGCAAACAGAATTGGTCATTATCGTGACCCCGCATCTTGTCACGCCGACCCGAGGTGACGCGTTGGCACTCCCGACAGACCGTCTACGCCCCCCGACCGAACGTGATCTGTTCCTGTTTGGTCGTGTTGCCGCTGAGGATGCACCACAAACAGGCGGAGCCGGAGAGGTTGCACGACAAGACTTCAGCGGGTCATATGGCTACGTGCTGGACTAGGAAATGGGATTTGTGGCAATGAAAACGACTGCAGCTTTAGCAGCAGCCGCAGTACTTGCCCTGACCGGCTGTACCGGTGGAACAGGGGCGCAGTGGCGCGATTTCAACACCCGCGAAGCCGGGTCAGAAATCGACCAAGGCTTCTTTGGCAACGCGACGATGAACAACAGCGAAGTTCAAAGTGGACAAGGCAGTTTTACCGTCAATCTGAACCGGCGATTTTCAAACGAAGTGAGCACAATGGTCACATTCCCGTTCAATTCCACAGCTCTGGATGAATCAGCCCGCGCCACACTGCGCCAACAGGCGAATTGGATCAGCCAATTCCCTGAAATCCGCTTCAAAGTCTTCGGGCATACCAATCTTGTTGGATCGACTGCATATAACAGAGGTGGTCCTAGATTTTCGACCAGTATGCAGCTTTGTTAAGATGGATCAGGATTGCATTTCAGGCTGCTAATCTCATTGGTTCTGTCTTGCTGGCATATGCCTCGTCAGGGGTCAAGATTCCGTGTGTCGAGTGCGGGCGTTCGCTGTTGTAATAGGCCAGCCACTTTCTGATACCAGCTTTTGTCTCTGAGCCACTTTCGAAGGCATGCAGATAGATGCATTCGTACTTTAATGACCGCCACAGCCTTTCGATCATGCGATTATCGCGCCATGCGCCTTTGCCATCCATGCTGATCTTTATCTTTGCATTACTCAGCACGTCGATCCAGTCGCCGCTGGTAAATTGGCTTCCCTGATCCGTGTTGAATATTTCCGGCGTGCCGTGTGTGGCCAAGGCCTCTTTCAGGGCCTCGATGCAGAATCCTGCATCCATGCTGTTCGATAAGCGCCAGCTCAGAACCTTGCGACTGTGCCAATCCATGATCGCCACCAGATACAGGAAACCACGCCGCATCGGGATGTATGTAATGTCAGCGCACCAAACCTGGTTCGGGCGGTCGATCACCAAATTGCGCAACAGATATGGCCAGATCTTATGCTGTGGATGCTTTTTACTGGTGTTGGGTTCCTGATAAATCGGAACCAAACGCATAAGGCGCATCAACCGCCTGACACGATGACGGCCACATTGGTGATTATTGCGCTTCATGTATCGAGCCATTTGGCGTGACCCATACCATGGCGTTTCCAAAAACTGCTTATCAATGATCCCCATGAACCGCAGGTTCTCGGCACTCTCGCCCTTTGGCTCATAGTAAAGACTGGAGCGCGTCAGTGTTAGCAGGGCACATTGGCGACGGACGCTCAGCTTGTGGTCCTTGCTTACCATTTTTTGCCTAGCGTCCCGAGAAGTTGGTGCGAGGCATCGGCCAAAAAATCCCGTTCCACCACGAGCTGGCCAATCTTGGAATGCAGCTTGTCAACTTCAGCGGCGTTACTCTGTTCTAGTACCGCACCTCGGCGGGTGAATGCCGTCGCCATGCTCTCTATCGCAGCCCGCTTCCAAGTGCCGACCTGGGTTGGATGCACGCCATACTTCTTTGACAGCTACGCCAGCGTCATCTCCTCACGGATTGCTTCAAGCGCAACCTAGGCCTTGAAATTGGGCAAATGGTTCTTTCGTTTCGTCATTTTGGATCGTCACTTTCATCATGCGATCCATCTTAACACCCGGTCCGAATTTCCGCGACCACCTCTGTAAGCCAAGGCACGGATAAGCTGGACAAATATTCCAACTTTTTGGAACCAAAAGACGAAGAAGAATATTCTGCAATCCAACTGACACTTATTCAGGCCGGATACCGCACAAAATCTGCCGTGAGGACCTATCACTTCGCGCAGTTCGTCCTTGGTATTTTTCTGCTTGTCGTGGGTATCGCCTACGCTGTCTATAATTCGGCGACGGGCGATCCCACCACCAAGGCCACAATCATGTCGATCCTTTGACCAGGCATGGCGGGTTACTATCTGCCCAAATGGTGGGTCGGCAAACGTCAGGTCAAACGCCAACTTGAAATGATCAACGGTTTTCCTGACAGTTTGGACATGATGCTGGTTTGCGTCGAAGCGGATCAATCGCTTGATCAATCTATCATCCGCGTAGCACATGAATTGAAATCAGATCTCCCTGCGCTGGCTGAAGAATACCAAATGGTCAGCCACGAAATGAAGGCCGGTAAGGACAAAACACAAGTTCTGCGCGATATGTCGGAGCGGGCGGGCGTTGCTGATATTTCATCCTTCGTCACCGTGCTGATCCAAAGTCAGCAGTTCGGTACTTCTATCGCCCAAGCCTTGCGCGTGTTCTCCGCTGAAATGCGCAACAAACGGGTGATGCGTGCAGAAGAAAAAGCCGACACTCTGCCGACAAAATGACACTCACAACGATGTTGTTAACGGCTCCACCGCTTCTTATCATCTTGATCGGACCGTCAATCTATAACATCTACGAAACACTACAAACTGCAAACTTCTAAACCGGCCCATCTTCTAACGGGCCAAAGGCAATCCATGTGCTGAAACTCGTTGCGATGTTTACCACCTTAGCCACCCTGGCCGCCTGCGGTCAGGGTGCTTTTGCGCCTAAGGATGGCGACCGCGTCTTTGCGCCCGGCGTGTCTGGATCATCCGACATCGACGGACTTGAAATCGGGCACCGCCTAATGGCCGCTGGCGAATATGATCTGGCACTTCGGGCCTACACACGGGCTACCGGTCAGCAGGGTCTGAACGTCGACACCTTGTCCGCCCTCGGGTCCGCAAACCTAAAGCTTGGGCGTCTTGGCCAGGCCGAAACGCTGCTGCGCCGCGCGGTGGACGAAGATCCCGGCTTTGCCGCCGCGTGGAACAATTTGGGCGTCATTCTGATGGAACGCGGCAAAATACCAGAGGCCGCCCAAGTTTTTCGTCGCGCATTTGCCACTGATAACGGCAATTCCGACGAAATTCGTGACAACCTTCGGTTGGCACTCGCAAATTTGAACGATCCGGGTAATACTACAACCCAAGAGAACGAACCGTTCCAATTGGTGCGGCGGGGTACAGGTGATTTTATCCTCCTGCCGAAACTGTAAGAGGCAGAGCAGTAAAAGGACGCACAAATGCGCCACCCTATTCTTCTTTCCGCAGCCCTGATGGGTACTTTGGCCTTGGCCGCGTGCGACCGCTCGGGGGATGCACAGGTCGAACGCGCGATGCAGGACGTCAACGTTGTCGATGAAACCAACCTCAACGATGTGATGCTGACCGTCGCGGACCCGAACGAGGCGGTGAATTACTTTTTGCGCGCCTCCACCAATGACCCGGGCCGTATTGATCTGATGCGTGGCCTTGCGAAATCGCTGATCCGCGCCCGCCGTGCGTCTGAAGGTGCGACCGCATGGACCGCCGTGGTGGACCATGAGGACGCAACGCTGGACGATACAATCGATCTGGCTGACGCGCTGATCCGCAATAACGACTGGGACGGCGCAGAAGTGGTTCTCGACACAATTCCGCCAACCCATGAGACCTACAAACGCTACCGCCTTGAAGCGATGGTTGCTGACAGCAATCAGGAATGGGCCAACGCGGACAGCTTTTATGAAACCGCTGTGGGCCTAACGACGTCGCCAGCTGGCGTGTTGAACAACTGGGGTTTCTCTAAATTGACCCGTGGCGATTATTCCGGCGCGGAGCGCCTTTTCACTGATGCCCTGCGCAATGATGCCGATTTGTTTACCGCTAAAAATAACCTCGTTCTGGCCCGTGGCGCACAGCGCAACTACGATTTACCCGTTGTCGCGATGACCCAGATTGAACGGGCACAATTGTTGCATACGCTAGCACTCACGGCAATCAAACAAAACGACATCACAATTGGTAGTGGTCTGTTGCGCGAAGCCATCGACACCCATCCGCAGCACTTCGAAGCCGCCGTGCGCTCCCTTCGCGCGCTCGAAGACAACGTGACGAACTAGTCGTGCTTGCATTGCCTGATGTCTCGGTCACGGTGACGCAATCAATTACGTTCCTGATCTTCGTCGCACCTCTGTGCATTTATGTGGCGTGGAACGATCTACGTGCAATGAAAATTGCCACGTGGTCGACCGACGCTTTGGCAATTGTGTTTGTCGTGTTGGGCATTTTTGTGATGCCATTCACCGACTATTTGTGGCGCTATGTGCATTTCAGTGTGGTTCTGGTCATCGCAATTCTCGCCAATGCCGTTGGTGCAATGGGGGCAGGCGACAGCAAATTTCTGGCCTCTGCTGCGCCTTTTGTGGCGCTAGACGATACCGGATTTGTATTGATGTTGTTGGGAAGCGGCATGCTGGCGGGCCTATTGATCTACCGCACGGCCAAAGCTATTCCTGCTGTGCGTAATCTGGTGCCCAACTGGGAAAGCTGGGCACAAGGCAAACGGTTCCCGATGGGATTTCCCATGGGTGCCGTACTTATTGTTTATCTGGCGATCCCGCTGCTCTGATCACCCCAACTGATACAGGATATAAAGTTCGGTACGGCGAATTTCCGTTACACTGATCGCATCGCCGCTTTCCTCAATCATTTCCAGAATTTGGCGCTGCACCTATTGCACAACAGGGCACAGCGGCACCAAAAGATAATCTGCATCCTCAATACCGGGCAGCCCGCCATAATAACCAAGACGCACCCTTATCCATCGGCTCAAGCGCGCCAAACAACCAATGACTTGAGAACACATCAGCCGCAAACAACGATTTTCCTTGCGCCAATCCTGCGTTTTCAAGATCGCGCACCACGGCGTCCATCACCATCGGCAGGCCCAGTTCGACCGAACAGATCGGCAATGTTTCACCCTTGAACACAGGCGGTTCATCGCGGTCCGGATATGCTGGCAGGCCCACAATATTTCCGTCCAAGGCGATCCGCGCGTCGACGCGGTTGACCCGCAAATCAATCGATTGCAGGTCCGTGTGGACACCCCCGCGCGGCAAGATTGGGACATATTCGGTCACGTCGAAATTGACGTGGCGATACGGGCTATAGCAAGGTTGAAGAACGAGGGGTGGTGAGAGCCAAGGCCACCGCGGCAACCATAACAAGGCCATCGCGCAAATTCCAGCCCCAGCCATTCACCACGTCCGCCGCTTGGTCACGCAACGCCAACAGCAAGATCCCCAGCAAAAGCAGCCACTGCGGGTCATTGCCGAAATTCTGGTAGGTAACATAGAAGAAGCCGGGAATGAGCAAAAGCAGAACCAGCCCGCCCGTTGCGACCTGTGCCTGACGCAGAGAAATTACACCAACCACCGCGGCCATCGATCCGCCCAGATAGGCACGTGCGCCCATCACAGCTGACAACGGCGCTCCCGGTGCAGAACGCACTTCGGACCCCGCCACCGCCAGCAGATCCTGCGCATAGGCAATCCAGTATTCAAGCTCTGCGAACACGGTGATTGTGCCGGCCACGACAACGCCAGTCAGGAGTGCATACAGTACTGCACGCCCTTGCCCCGTCATCAGCAAAGCCACCACAATCGGCACCACGAAGGACACGAAATAGGTCATCTTGATCGTCACCATAACGCAGACCATCAGACCAATGATGATTGCCCTCAGTACTGGCGCGCCCACGTCCATGATTTTTGGCAGGCGGGATCAATGCTGTGACAATGGCAACGAACGCCACCGCCCATGCCAGACGGTTATAATGCATCGAGATCGAAACAGACCGCTACGCCTCCCCGTGGACCAGCGCCAGTAAAAGCACCATGACAAACAGGCCAAACAGCGTGCCAATCCATGGGGTCAGCCGCGCCCAAAACACTTGAGGCAATGTCGCTGTCGCCAGTGATGATGCGCGGCATTTTGATTAAGACGATGTTTCGCACCAATCTGGAAAACGTCAGCGCCATCGCGCGGGCGATCTGTTTACCGGTCAACGTAACCCAGCAACTGGTCGACGGTGCGCGGGAGCAAAAATTATGCGAAGCAACTGGTACCCTGAACGCCAACAATAGCAACGAAATGGGCTATCAGCTGACAGATATGGGCAAGGCCCGTGCTTTGGACGCCATGGCGCAATCAGAATATTTCGGTGCGATGCCGGTACCGCTGGATGTGTACCGCTAACAGGTGACGCGCCAATCCATCCGCAACATCTGAGTCACCCGCGACCAGCTTGTCAACTCGATGGGCACTTGATCTTGCCGAACGACCTTCTGGACCAACTTGGGCCAGCGGTTGGAGCGGGGTGATCAATCTTGATGTACGGCCCCCCGGTAACGGTAAGTCTTCGATTTCAAACGGAATTCGTGACGCGCTTGGCGATAAGATTTATATTCCCTGCGCAATTAAATATTCCGGTCAAGTCATCACGTTCTTTGATCCGATTGTGCACTCGGCCGCCGAGGAGGATATCGATGATCCCAATTCTCTGCGCCGCACGTCAGGCAAGTTCGACACGCGCTATGTGAAATGCGAACGCCCGACGGTTGTAACGGTTGGTGAATTGTCGCTTTCGATGCTCGATCTTGTCTACAATCCGACCGCACGGACCTATCAGGCACCACTGCAACTGAAATCGTCTGGCGGTATTTTCATTATCGATGACCTTGGCCGTCAAGCTGAACCGCCACAGCTGATTGTGAACCGCTGGATTGTTCCACTGGAAGAAAATCGCAATACCTTGACGCTGCAATCGGGTGAGAAATTCGAGGTGCCTTTTGACACGCTCGTCATCTTTTCAACCAACTTCCACCCAAAAAAGATTTTTGCGATGATGGCGCGAAAGAAGAAAATTCCGTTGGATGAGCCCGCCTTGGTGCATCTGTTGCAAAAAAGTATCCAACGATTAATAACGTTTATGCAAACTATCAGCCGATTTTCTTAATCGACCAGATAATCGCAATCTGTGAGTTCGAAGGCATCCCCTACCAGATGACGCCGGACTTGATTGTTCGCGCATTGACAAACATGTTCGTTAAAGAGGGCGCAATCGTTCACTAGGTTGGCGCGTGCCGCGGACGGGGCGCACCTTGCGGTGCGCTAATCAGGGGGGACTAGCCCCCTGTCCTGCGGACTCCCCCGAGGATATTTTAGAAGCTAAGACGCCAAGTGTCGCTTGACCTTCAGGCGGGAGAGCGCACCTTTGAGCGATGCGTGTTTTGCCCCCCAAATTTCGTAATTGGTTCGCCTCCAAAGCTTGGTCCATCCATCCCCATCAAGTTGAGATGCTTGAAAGGACGGATGAACCATCCCTGTTGCTGATCGCGCCGACAGGTGGCGGCAAGACCTTGGCAGGCTTTTTACCGACGTTGGTTGAATTGGCCGACGGTCGGCACGCAGGATTGCACACGCTCTATGTGTCGCCCTTGAAGGCGCTAGCGGCGGACATCAAACGCAATCTCGGCACACCAATATCGGAATTGGCCTTGCCCATTCGGGTTGAAGACCGCACGGGCGACACCACTTACACACAAAAACGCCGCCAACGCGCCGACCCGCCGCATATCCTTTTAACGACGCCAGAAAGCTTGGCGTTGTTGATATCTTACGAAGACGCGCCGCGAATATTTGCAGGCCTGCAACGGGTGATCGTGGATGAAATCCACGCCCTCGCCGAAAGCAAACGTGGCGATCAGTTGATGTTGGCCCTGTCGCGGCTGCAAACCCTCGCGCCGGGGCTGCGCCGTGTGGGCTTGTCGGCCACCGTAGAAAACCCTGCCGCGATTGCCCGTGGGCTGGCGTCCCATCCGGACACCTGCCCCATACTGCTGGCCGATCCAGGGCCAGATCCTGATATTTCCATGCTGGTCACCCCCGAACGCCCACCATGGTCCGGTGGCGGTGCGAAATATTCGATCCCAGCCGTGTTGGACCTTGTCAAACGGCACAAGACAACGCTGATCTTTCACAACACCCGCGCACAGGCTGAGATATATTTCCACAATCTCTGGCTTGCTAACGACGACGCGCTGCCGATTGGAATTCACCACGGCAGCCTGAGCCGCGATCAACGTGCCAACGTCGAAGCGGCGATGGTGCGCGGTGATTTGCGGGCAATTGTCTGCACGGGAAGTCTTGATCTGGGGATTGATTGGGGCAACATAGACTTGGTCATCCAGATCGGCGCACCCAAGAACGTCAAACGCCTGATCCAACGCATTGGACGCGCCAATCACCGTTACAACACGCCGTCAAAGGCGATGCTAGTACCGGCCAACCGGTTCGAGGTCGTTGAATGTGTCGCTGCCCTTGAAGCCGCCAAAGAACATGACCTGGACGGCGATCCAAAAGGTGTGGGGCCGCGCGATGTGCTGTGCCAACATATTCTGATTGCGGCGTGCTCCGCGCCGTTTGATGCAACCGCCTTGTTTGATGAAATCAAAACTGTTGGCGCGTTCAGCGACCTGCCGCGCGCCAAGTTTGACGAATGCTTGGATTTCTGCACCACAGGGGGCTATGCCCTGCGCGCTTACGACCAATGGAAGCGCCTGAAAGAGGTGAACGGCAAATGGCAGTTGCGCGACCCAAGAAGTGCAGTCCGTATCCGCATGAACCTTGGCACAATTTACGATGTCGAAA
>Ga0307488_10004552_pt1 | contig 11575 bp, 11 predicted proteins | sample SB02metaG_FD_202248 | JGI IMG/M metagenome (GOLD analysis project Ga0307488, IMG submission 202248) | Sea-ice brine microbial communities from Beaufort Sea near Barrow, Alaska, United States - SB 0.2 | ecosystem: Environmental > Aquatic > Marine > Coastal | place: USA: Alaska | collected...
ATTTTGATTTTGATTTTGATTTTGATTTTGATTTTGATTTTGAAAATAGCCTAGCTTACTAGGCTCAATATATCCGTTTAGAACTCATTGGCACTAGGTATTTGCCCCCAATAGTTAGAACAAGAAGCGGTATTTAATTGATTATAAGGAGTAGGTTAAACTGGTGGCTGTGTATAATTGCTTTTTTTTTAGTCATGATGGTCAGAGGCAATAAAGTTGTGCTAATTTACTGTGGTTGTAATAACAACTATCGCTTGAGTGCAAACAATAGTGACATTCAATACGCTATGAAAAATAAATGTTGATAGGTAATCAAACAAATTGAATAAGCCCCAAACCATAGGGGCTTTACTTTGAAATTTAACCGCGTCTCCACGTTGTGCCATTAGCCCCGTCTTCAAGCACCACATTTAATGCGTTTAGCGCATCTCGTGCGGCATCGGCCGCAACCCAATTTTTGCTGGTCCGTGCATCATTACGAGCTTTGATCAATGCTTCAATCTCAGAAACGTCATCCTGAGCACCACCTGCTGAGCCTTGTAAAAAGTCATTCGGTGCTTGTTGTAAGATGCCTAGAATATCTGCCAGTTTTATCATCACGCCGGCTAAATCAGCAGCTTGATGTTCATCAGATTTATTGATTTCTTTGGCCAAGTCAAACAATACTGCGAAAGCTTCAGGCGTATTAAAGTCATCATCCATAGCTTGATTAAAGCGCGTTTGATAATCACCCATCGAGACATCAACATCCATATTCGGTGTAACATCGCGCAAAGCGGTATACAAACGCTCTAGCGAAGCGCGAGCTTGTTGGATAAAACTATCTGAATAGCTTAACTGACTGCGGTACTGAGCTGACATTAAGAAATAACGTACAGTTTCGGCATCGTATACTTCTAAGACATCTCGCAAGGTAAAAAAGTTACCAAGTGATTTAGACATTTTTTCTTGGTTTACTTGCACCATTCCGGTGTGCATCCAATAGTTCACATAAGATGTATTAAATGCGCAGCAAGATTGAGCCACTTCGTTTTCATGATGAGGAAAGATCAAATCAGAACCACCACCATGAATATCAAAATGTTCACCTAAATGCTTGTGATTCATAGCGGAACATTCGATATGCCAACCCGGTCGACCATTGCCCCAAGAAGACTCCCAGAAAGGCTCACCCGGTTTAACTGATTTCCATAATACAAAGTCGAGTGGATCGCGCTTCTCAGCAGCTACTTCAACACGTGTTCCAGAATTAAGCTGATCTAGGTCTTGTCGTCCTAGTTTTCCATAGTCGGCATAGGTACTGACCTCAAACAGCACATCGCCACTGTCCGCCTGATAGGCATACCCTTTATCAATAAGACGCTGAATTACGTTGATAATTTCAGGGATATGGGTGGTAACGCGCGGTTCAACATCAGGCTCAAGTAAACCGATAGCCGCAAAATCTTCATGCATACGCGCTATAGTTTTATCGGTGAATTTTTCTACCGTTAAACCTTGCTCATTCGCCCTTGAGATAATTTTATCGTCTACATCGGTAATGTTACGAACATACTTTACTTCAAGTCCACGAGAGCGCATATAGCGCACCATTAAATCGAAACTCAAATAAGTACGGGCGTGTCCAACGTGACATACGTCATATACAGTGATACCGCATACATACAAACCCACCTTACCTGCTTGCAATGGTTTAAATTGCTCTTTCTGACGGGTTAGGGTGTTGTATATATGTAACATTGAATCAAAATCCTCTGGTGTATTAATTGTAGCGAAAGTATTTAAAAACGGGATTCTATCACCGAGAAACCTATGCTGCATCTGCCAATCACTGTTAAGGTCTTAAAAAACATTCACTTTTAGGCTAGAATACGTAAGTTATTTTTATATTGCTCAATTAAGGATCTATTTCATGGTTAAAATCCATACCAATTATGGCGTTATCACTCTAACTTTGTTTGCCGACAAAGCCCCCATTACAGTTGCCAACTTTTTAGACTATGTGAAAGAAGGTTTTTACGACAACACTATTTTTCATAGGGTGATTGACGGCTTTATGATCCAAGGCGGCGGATTTGAACCGGGCATGGATCAAAAAGAAAGCAAAGCGACAATCCACAACGAAGCCAATAATGGTTTAGTCAATAACCTTGGCACAGTAGCCATGGCACGCACTAACGAACCTCATTCTGCTACCGCACAGTTTTTTATTAACGTGGGCGATAATAGCTTTTTAAACTTCAGAAGTGAAAGCACTGATGGTTGGGGCTACTGCGTATTTGCAGAAGTATCTGATGGTATGGATGTAGTTGAAAAAATTAGAGCTGTAGCGACTGGTAATTCTGGTTATCATCAAGATGTACCTGAAGAAGATGTAGTTATTCAAAAAGCTGAAATAGTCGAGTAACATACAAAAGGTAATCAGTGGGGTCAAAATCAATCATTTTACCCCGCTGATCCCTAATTTATTAGATAACAGATAAATCAATGACTCTGACCCCATCGATCTCACCGACTTCTTTTACTTATTTTATTTCCGATCTACATTTATCTGCCGACAGAGATGACATTAATCAATGTTTTTTTGAGTTTCTGCGTGAACAAGCTCCACAAGCTGACGCTTTGTATGTATTAGGGGATTTGTTTGAGGTATGGATTGGTGACGACGATCAAAACAGTTTTACGTTGAGTATTGCTAAGGCATTTAACACCTTACGACAATCTGGCGTGCCTATTTATTTTATTCATGGCAATCGAGACTTTTTAATCCGCCAGCACTTTGCTAAACAAGCAGGTTTTAAAATATTGCCAGAGCAAGTGGTAATCGATTTATACGGCGAGCAAACTCTTATAATGCATGGCGATGAACTGTGTACTATGGACATTGAGTATCAAGCTTTTCGTAAAAAGGCTCGCAGTTGGTGGTGGCCAAGAATTATGTTGAGCTTACCTTTGTCGACACGCCGCAAGCTCGCCAGCAAAGGTCGCGCTACCAGCAAACAGAAACAATCTAAGCTGAGCGCTGAAATAATGGATGTCACATCACAAGAAGTCATAACCTGCATGCAAAAATTTGCAGTTAAAAAGCTGATCCATGGACACACCCATAGACCTGCCATACACCGATTAGAAATTGACGGCCAACCAGCTAAGCGAATAGTGTTAGGTGATTGGTATGATCAGGGCAGCGTTCTTAAAGTATCCAAAGAACATACAACTCTAAGCTCGCTTAATCTGCAGTCCGACTAACTTGATTATGAGCCGCTTTAACTATTAATAGGCTCATCGCTACCGCAATCAATAAAGCTGACAGAAGTAACACCTGCCACCAATAAGTATGGATGTTTAGTGTATATCTAAGTATTGCTAACAATCCGAAATAACCGATAACTGAATACTGTACCCAAAGACTAAGCCATCTTGAAATACGACTCTCTTCGTTTGACTGCTGCGCATATAGCGCAAAACTCAAACTGGCTATTGCCAGCACAGATACAAATACCCCGACCAACAAGAGCAATATCCATATCCAAAACTCCGGCCAACCTATCACCTGTGCATGCTTAGCTGGACCAGACCACAACGCATCCCAACTGACGGCTAAAATCAAGCCAAGAGTCACCATTAGTTGTTTATCTTCACATTGTTTTTTCGGTTGTGCGAGTTCGGTTAATTCACTTTTTAAATAATAAAAAATACCAGTAAAAGCCATTAAACCAATAATGGGTTCAATAGCAGTTTGCATCTTAATACTAAAATACGACAACAGACAACCAAACAGCGGGAAAATGGTATGTGCAACGGACACGCCCACAATCCACACGTAAGCTAAGCTGATAGTTGACAATTGTTTTGCTTTAGCCGCTGTGGCAATGGCAACATCGAGACAAATGCCTAAGCCCATCAACAAACTGGCTAATATAAAGTCAAACAAGGGAAAGTCCACTAAGGCTGATTCAGCATACTGACATCAGTGCTCAACTGTTTACGCCGATCAAGACGCATGTCCCATTGGTAGCGATGCTCTTTCGCCAAAGGAGCTTGATTTTCATCTACTCGTTGTAATACATTTTTCGCAGCAGTAACGGGCGCGGCACGGCCGAAGATATAACTCTGCTCTTTGACAATAGTTAAATAAGTTTTATTTAAATCTAATGAACGTCTAGATGAAGGCGTGATCAAATCATAGACAGATTCAGCTCTGGCAACTTTATCCAGGTCCACATCACCATTTACCTTAAACCAACGATCTAGCATTTCTGAATTCTGACGGAACTCATCTCCCCCGCCCACTCGCTGAAAATAAGTGAGAAACTGACCAAGCTGTTCACTCTTATCAGGGACGTCTTGTTGGTTTTTTAAGTTGATGTATCCCCATCCTGCTGCACCTTCAATCTTCAATCTTCAATCTTCATGGGAAATGAAAACGTTTGATCGAAAGTAGCACCAATTGTTTTATAACAATCACTGCAAAATGCGAGTTCTTGCCCATGTTGTTGACGCAATTTCCCATCTACATTTTCAATGTAAGCATGAAGCGTCCACCCAATATTACTGTTGACTCCTTTATCGCCAACATCCCCAATTGGTCATGTAGATCCATCATCACCTTCACAGGCAAATAGACCTATCTCTAACGAAAGTGCTATCGCAGACAACTTAAAGCTTCCTAAAATTTATTTTGTCATTGTCCGATCTCAATTTTTGGTGGTTTTAAATAAATTTCACTGTGGAATTAACTGAATACAGCGCAAGTTAATCAAAAATTAGGTGTGGAGGAGTGAGTTGACAGTTTCATAGATGAAAAAATGACATTATTATGGTGATTTTATGACAAGTGGACAACAATAATTTCCTGTAATAACAGAAATCTAACTTTGGATACTAAGAATTTGAACTTGAAGAGTTTTGTATTACGAGGGTAGTATAATTTTTGAGTGTGCTAAAACGAAATTGTCACCTAGCTATATAAAATAGCTAAGTGACTTAATACTTTTAAGGTTTTTTAAAAAAACTTAAAGTGGTACGACTTTATTTGCGCAAGGACCTTTCTGACCTTCGCCAACTTCAAACTCAACAGCTTGGCCGTCAGTTAAAGTTGCGTATCCGCCACCAGCTTGAATTTCTGAATGGTGAACGAATAAATCTTTACTGCCATCTTCAGGAGCAATAAAACCGAAACCTTTATCTGCATTGAACCACTTAACTGTACCTTTACTCATTTTGAACTCTCTTCATTATAATAGTGAAAAATTTAGTTCCACCTGCGTTATCACTATCGCGCAAGTGGATATAGAATCTCGATACGTATACTAACAGCTTAATTACAAAATGTCGGATTAATTTGAACTTTATTGATTAAATTTTTAATTAATCAAAGTTTGCCTCGGTTAATCAGACATTTAAAGACTTATAAATCCCATAAAACTAACAAGTTGCAGATTAAGTACTCGATATAACTAGTATTAAAGCGATACCATGATAACAGATACAATAAAAACAGATATCACTAAAACAGAATTTGAAGTACTCGATGCATTATGGGAACAATACCCAGCCTCAGCCAACGAAATTATCCAGCGTTTAAGCCGAAACAAACCATGGCATGAGAAAACCGTCATAACCTTGCTCAGTAGACTAGTTAAAAAAACACGTTATCGACTTTGATAAGTAACAACGTAGTTATTTGTATTTTCTTTTAGTTGAACGCAGCACTTATTTAAAAAAGGAAAGTAAAAGTTTAGTCAGTCGTTTGTTTGGTGGGAAGGTAGCACCATTAGTTGCGGGTTTTGCTAACTCAGACTCATTGTCTCAAGAAGATGTAGATGAGCTTTAATCCCTGATTAAAAAATGGGTACAAGGCAATGACTAATTGGTTAATTGAGCAACAGATTGTCATCAGTTTTTTACTGTTAACGCTGATCACTCTTGAAACAAAGCGATGAAAAATTTAGGAGCCGAGGTGATTTACGCACTTTGGTTATTAATCCCTTTATTATTGATTGCTAATAACCTACCCCAAGATGTCATTACAGTAGACGATAAATCTATTGTTATATAGTTGAAATAGGCGCAGCAACAAACATTGTAAATATTGGCCTTAACTGGGCCTTGGTATGGTTATCTGGATGCCTTGCTATCTTATCTATTGCTGCGATTGCCCAGTGGAAAATTTATCACATTGCACACTTTGGATATCGTAAAGTGGAACTTGGCATAGCGCTACCCAACACATTGACAGTTTTCAAAAATTATAATTATCAAGCCCAATACTGAGCGAATGAATACACAAGTCAAAACTGTAATACAGATTTAATAATAAAACTGTAGCTAGATGGCCTATACCAAATATTAAACCTAAAAGGTCAATTGCTGAAACATGGATTAACTAGAGTGACCTAGAATATTACACATTTTCCTTACTTAGAACTTAAATCAAAAACCGACGACTGGTCATTCTATTTTGAAGTTAAATATTACCTCAAACAGATCGTGTAGGTGAGGTTCAAATTTTTGAATTATCACCCATAGATAAGTATACCTTTGTAGATAATTGCTCCTTTGTGTCTGGAACCCGCCCGTAATGTATTCTTTTAAATAATCGCCGCCAAATCAGCTCCTTGCCTAATAGCACGTTTTGCGTCGAGCTCTGAGGCCACATCCGCGCCTCCAATTAAATGAGTCTTGATACTTCTCTCTTCTAAACCTTTTAATAAGTCTTTAAATGGCTCTTGCCCAGCACATAAAATAATATGGTCCACGTCCAGTATTTGCGGTTTGTCGTTCACTTGGATATGTAAACCTTGATCGTCAATTTTTACATAATCAACGCCTGCGATCATTTTCACCTGTTTTCTTTGTAAAGCCGACCGATGGATCCAACCGGTAGTTTTACCTAACCCTTTACCTACTTTAGTAGTTTTACGTTGCAGTAAAAATATCTCTCTGGCTGGCTTATCAATGGTTGCCTCGGTCAATCCGCCAGCTTGCTTGTATTCTTTATCAACTCCCCAACTTTTTAGCCATTGCTCAGGCTCATTGATTAAAGAATGTTCATCTACTAAAAATTCAGCGACATCAAAACCAATGCCCCCAGCACCAATTATTGCTACCTTTTTACCCACTGGTTTATTGTCTCTAAGCACATCAAGATAATCCATAACTTTTGGGTGTTGTATGCCTTCGATATTGACTTCTCGGGGTTTAATACCTGTAGCAAGCACCACCTGTTCAAAGTTAGCATCGGCTAACGACTGTACACTTTGCTGACTTTCTAGATGCAGATGTACACCTGTGACTTCTAATCTTTTTTTGTAGTACCGCAAAGTTTCATAAAATTCTTCCTTACCAGGGATACGTTTAGCATAGTTAAATTGCCCGCCAATTTCGGTGTTTTTTTCGAACAAATGTACCTCATGACCACGCTCAGCGGCATAACAACTGAAAGCAAGACCCGCCGGCCCTGCACCTACTACCGCTAGCTTTTTCTTGTGGGAAGTGAGTGGGAAATTTAGCTCTGTTTCGTAGCCTGCTCGCGGGTTCACCAAACAACTGGCACGCTTACGGGCAAAACCATGATCCAAACAAGCTTGGTTACAAGCAATACAGGTATTGATCTCGTCACCTCGACCTTGCTGCGCTTTTCGTACAAAGTTTTCATCTGCCAAAAAGGGTCTGGCCATAGACACCATATCTGCTTGACCACTGGCTAATATTTTTTCAGCAATTTCTGGTGTATTTATCCTATTCGTGGCAATTAAAGGCACCGTTAGCTCACCTTTCATTCGTTCAGTTACCCAAGTAAACGCACCTCTTGGCACCATAGTGCCAATAGTTGGCACTCGCGTTTCATGCCAACCAATGCCGGTATTAATAAGCGTTGCCCCAGACTGCTCAATCAATTTCCCAAGAGCCACCACTTCATTCCAATTACTGCCACCCTCCACTAAGTCCAACATCGATAAACGGAAAATGATGATAAAATCTGTGCCTACTTTTTGCCTGACGGCGTTAACTATTTCAACCGCAATTCGTGAGCGGTTTTCGAAACTACCACCCCATTCATCATCCCGTTGATTAGTACGAGGGCATAAAAATTGATTAATAAAGTAGCCTTCAGAGCCCATTATTTCGACACCATCGTATCCCGCTAGTTTGGCCATAGCGGCGCAATTGGCGTAATCGTTAATGGTGCTAACAATGCCTCTTTTTGAGATGGCTTTAGGTTTAAAAGGGTTGATAGGCGATTTAATAGCCGAAGGTGCAACCACAAAAGGATGATAGCCATAACGACCAGCATGTAATATTTGTAAACAGATTTTACCTTGGTGTTGATGCACCGCTTCGGTGATAACTTGATGTTCTTTAGCGTGTTTTTTATTGGTCATACGTGCAGCAAAAGGCAATAACCACCCCTGTCGATTAGGGCTAATTCCACCCGTCACTATCAACCCTACTCCACCAGCGGCTCGCTCTGCATAAAACGCAGCCAATTTTTCAAATCCATTCTTCTCTTCTTCTAAACCAAGGTGCATTGAGCCCATCAACACACGATTAGGCAACTGGGTAAAACCAAGATCGAGACTTTGGAATAAACTTGGGTAGTGAGGGTGTGTTTTCATGGTTTTGGTGACTTACCTTTTTAGATCTGCAGTAATACTATCTGAAAACTTTTATGCGTAAATGAGAAAGTTACAAAAAATTACATTTGAAAATGTTCACCGCGTCTGTTTTTAGATAGGATGCCGCATTATTTGTTAATTTGTGTGTATACCTATTTATGTCTTCAGGTAAAAGTTGGACAAAGTCGTTGTTTGTTGGTTTATGGACCGCGCTTAATTTTAGTCGAAAACTATTTTTAAATATTATTTTCATTGTTATCTTTTTAGCCTTTATTTCGGTTTTCTTAAACAATGATAATCAAGTCACAGTTCCAGCTAATTCTGCATTAGTGCTGAAGTTATCCGGTAACGTAGTCATCGAGAAAGAATCTGTCGATCCTTTCACTGAATTTATGGAAGAAGCCTTTGAACAGGAGGACGATAATCCAGAAATATTACTACAAGATATATTGCTGACAATCGAAAACGCCAAACAAGATCGTCGAATCAAAGCTTTAGTTTTAGACTTGCACGGCTTAGGTAGTGCCGGTTTAGATAAGTTAGAACAAATTGCTGTGGCATTAGAAGGCTTTAAAGAAAGCGAAAAGCCTATCTACGCAATTGGTGACTACTATACTCAAAACCAATATTACCTCGCCAGCCGTGCCGATCATCTATATCTGAACCCAATGGGTTTTATGATGTTTGAAGGTTATGGACGTTTCGGTATGTATTTCAAATCAGCTATCGAAAAGCTTAAAGCAGAAACTCATGTATTCAAAGTGGGCACTTACAAGTCAGCTGTTGAACCCTATATTCGTGACGACATGTCAGATGCTGCAAAAGAAGCAAACAAAGCTTGGTTAACGGCAATGTGGATACAATACAAAACCAGCGTTGCAAAAGCGCGGGGATTGGATATCAATCATTTTGATGAAGAGCTCGATGTGTTCTTAGAAAAATTTGAACAATCAGAAGGTGACTTTGCACAATACGCGTTAGATTTTGGTTGGGTTGATGCACTTAAAACGCGCGAACAAGCTCTGCAGGAAATTGTCGCTGTGGTAGGTAAAGACGAAAATGGCATGGGATTTAATGCTATCAGTTACAAAAATTACCTAAGAGTTATTAATCCTGTACTACCAAAAATACCTAACAATATTGATAAAGTTGCGATTGTTGTGGCAAAAGGCACTATTTTAAATGGTACTAAAAAAGCCGGACAAATTGGTGGTGATAGCACGGCTAAGCTACTGCGTAAAGCAAGATATGACGACACCGTCAAATCAGTTGTATTGTATGTTGACTCTCCGGGTGGCAGTGCTTTTGCCTCTGAAATTATTCGTCAAGAAGTTGAAAATTTACAAGCTGTGGGTAAACCAGTGGTTGCTGTCATGAGCACCTATGCAGCTTCTGGCGGATATTGGATTTCTGCCGGTGCAGACAAAATAATTGCAGCACCGAGTACTATTACCGGTTCGATAGGTATATTCGGCATGTTTTTAACTTTTGAAAACACGTTAGATTATTTAGGTGTACATACCGATGGTGTCGGCACCACTGAATTTGCAGGTATGGGGATCACTAAAACACTTAATCCCAAAATCGCTGCCATCATGCAAAGAGGTATCGAACATGGCTACGATCAGTTTATCTCACTGGTTGCCGATAAGCGCGATATGAGCAAAGACCAAGTTGATGAAATAGCTCAAGGCCGTGTTTGGATTGGAGAAACGGCACTAGAGTTAGGCTTAGTGGATGAGTTAGGTTATTTAGATGACGGGGTGAAAGCTGCTGCTGAGTTAGCTAACTTGGAAACCTACGATACCCAATATATTCAAAAAACATTGTCTAAAAGTGAATTGTTCTGGAAAGAATTATTCCAAAACGTCAGCGTTTCTTTTGAAGGTGCTTTTGAAGTAGAAAAATCCAGTACTATTTTAAGTCTCGTTAAAGAATTAACAGCGGACATAGAAGCAGTAGCAACACTGAATGATCCTAAAGGTGTTTACGCTTACTGCTTAGCTTGCGAGTTGTAAAAACCTTAATATCTCCAATTTATCAGTCTAAAAACTGAATAATAATGTCCCAATCATGTTTAACATGATTGGGACATTTACTTTGAAGCGAATGAAAACTAGAGGCTTATACTCTGTGCAGCTCACATTTACTTCTTTGAAAATTCGTGGATGGGGTTTACTGCACGCAACAGATTGTCTGAATGACTAAGAAGTTATAAATTTGAGGTTTTCCTACGCATTAATATACGAAAAATGGGAAGTGCTTAAAATGAGTTTTGATATATAAAAACGCAAGCATTACTATCTATGCCCTCACAGCTGTTAATTTAAAGCAGCCAACAATTCCTTATCAAAACTTTTTGCAGACTCTTTAGCCTGAATGGCATATTGTTCTTAGGTAAGCCCTGTTTTGTTTGAGGCTGCCAGCTAGGTACTGTGACAAAGTAATGCGCACTCCGATGAGCGGCGCAGGCATAACCGGCTTGATCCATCCACTTCATCACAACTCAGCCATGCACTTTTCCTCCAAAGTTGACATCAGTAGGCTCAGCTAAAAAGCGAAAATCTAAAGAGCGGCGTTGCTGTTGTTCTTGCATTGTTATACTCAAAAGGATTGGCATTAGCTGATTATTGTTTAAAATAGTTTTATTGTTAGTAACTTCCATTATGTGTAGACCATTTTTGTCATTCAATTCCCAACAATTAATTATTCAAAAAGTGGAGCTATGTATTAACCATGCTTCATCGTATTTTGAGCATAACTTCAAGTTGCCAAAAATAACCTTTAACCAAAGGGGGAAAATTGCAGGTTGTGCTCGACTGCAAAAAAACGAGTTACGTTTTAATCCCGTTTTGCTGTCTGACAATATTGATGCATTCTTAGAGGAGGTTGTCCCCCATGAAGTCTGCCATTTACTCGCCTATAAACTTTTTGGAAAAGTTCGCCCTCACGGT
>Ga0307488_10004553_pt1 | contig 11571 bp, 12 predicted proteins | sample SB02metaG_FD_202248 | JGI IMG/M metagenome (GOLD analysis project Ga0307488, IMG submission 202248) | Sea-ice brine microbial communities from Beaufort Sea near Barrow, Alaska, United States - SB 0.2 | ecosystem: Environmental > Aquatic > Marine > Coastal | place: USA: Alaska | collected...
TTATCAAAACAGACGTGCCAAATGGTCTTAAGCACTTTAGCAGATCACCTATCAAAACTACTATGGAAGGCGACTTCGATACTGGTAATGTTAGATACAAAGCTAGAGAAAGATACGTATTTGGTTTTTCTGACCCTAGAGGAATCTTCGGATCTCCAGGAGCATAATAAATACTTTAAAGGGCCGCCTAAAAACGGCCCTTTTTTAACTACAACAAGGTGTGTAAATGAAAAAAACTCTAATCACTATCTGGGCCTACAGTCATCATGCAAAATTTGAAATAGAACATGCTGAAGATACAGCTAAATCTGTTGAACAAGCAGTGCTTGACAAACTGGGAGAAAACAGTATAGTGTGGGAGAATCTCGGAAACAACTATAATGACGGGATAAATCGAATAACTTATGAGGAGGTTATTGATGATACAAGACCTATACAAACAAAAAAGGTCCTTGGAGTTGAAGTGGGAACAAGAGCATCTGGATAATAACAGATATACTCTTGACATGGTGAAAATTGATGACAAGATTAAAAGAGTCATTACTGACATCAAGCTAGAAGAAGCTAGAATTGCTCACTTACAGAACAACGTAGAAGGTTCTGCTCCACAAGTTTCTGTAGCTACTTAGACAAAAGCTACATCGCTGAAATGCATAAATACCTTAGGATCTCTTGCACTCTATTCAAAAATAACATATAATATTCACACTATACAATAAATTAATTAATGTTTTACATAGACGCGGTATAGTCGACGGCCTAGAGACTATGTAGAATTTAACTAGGAGAATAATCATGGCTAATACTACATTCTCAGGACCAGTCCGATCGGAAAATGGTTTTGAATCAATAACAAAAAATGCAACAACAGGTGCTATAACAACTAATGCTACTTACGGAGCAACTATTACAGGTGGTGTTCAATCATTATCTGGTGCAGGTGCGGTTGATCTTACAAATTTAGTTACAGAACTTACAACAGGAGCAGGTGCTGCTGCAGTTACTTTAGCTGATGGAACAACTTCAGGCCAAATCAAAATCATTACTATGGTTGTTGATGGTGGTGGAACTGCAACTGTTACTCCAGTTACGTTTGCAAGTGGAACAACTTTAGCTTTCGATGCAGTGGCTGAGACAGCTACTTTAGTATGGAATAGCGCTATAGGTTGGATTCTTTCTGCAGACAGAGGCGTTACAATAGCATAATAAATAATTAATGGAGCCCTTCGGGGCTCCTACAAAATTTAAAAGGAGAATACATATGTCAGGCGGCGGATCTTTTTCAAGCGACCAAACAACATTAAATTTAGCAGTAATAGGCGCAAATACTTTATCTAGAGCAGGTAGAGCTAGAATTACTTCTATTCAAGGTTTAGGAATAGCAAGTTCTACTTTACTTATATACGATGCAGCAACTGCAGGAGCAGCAGGAGCAGGTAATTTAAAAGCTACCTATAAATTTGGAACAGAAGGTTTAGAAGTTTATGTTCCAGGTTCAGGTATTTTATTTAAAGATGGAATTGTATATAATTTAGCTGGAGCAAACGGAAGCGTTACAGTAACTATTACCGGAGCGTAATAGTCAATGGCAACTATTACTTACACAGTTACTGTTGCAACTGGTACTAACCAATATAGTGCAGGAGCAAATAAATTTTTTATTGATGGTGAAGTAAGTCCTGTTCTTTATTTACAAGAAGGTAACACTTATATATTTGATCAATCTAATGCAAGTAATGCTAATTTTACTTTAGGATTATCAAGTAATAAAGATGGTAACTTACCCAATGCAATAGCACCTTATACAACAGGTGTGACAGTTACAGGAACTGCTGGACAAGCAGGAGCAAATACAACAATTGTTGTCGCTCCGGTAAGAACAGTAGGCGCACCGGTTTTATTTTATTACAATTCTTTATCTGGTAATCTTTTAACTGCTGGTATGGGTAATACTGCACAAACAATTCCACCTACTTCAGAGACTACAGAATTTAATCCTCAAATAGATGAAATTATAGAAGAAGCTTATGAAAGAACAGGAATAGGAGGTATTAGAACAGGCTATCAATTAAAATCTGCAAGAAGATCTTTAAATATTTTATTTCAAGAATGGCAAAATAGAGGTGTTCATTTATGGAAAGTAAAGTTAGCTAAAGTACCTTTAATATTAGGACAAGATGAATATAGTTATGCAACTGATACAGTAAATTTTCCAAATGATATAACTTCTGTTTTAGAAGCTTTCTATAGAAATAATTCTACTACTACAAATCCTCAAGATATTTCTTTAACTCAAATTAGTAGATCTCAATATAATGCAACACCTAATAAATTAACACAAGGAACACCTTCTCAATACTATGTAGATAGAAAAATAAATCCAAGTATTTTTTTATATGCTACTCCAAATTCAAGTGTATCCAGCACAACTACACCAAGTAGTTTTCAATTTTGTTTTTATTATTTAGCTAAAATTCAAGATGTAGGTTCTTACAACTATACATCTGATGTAGTTAATAGATTTTTTCCATGTATGATTTCTGGACTTGCTTATTATTTAAGTCAAAAAGTTTCACCAGAAAGATCTGGAGAACTAGAAAGAAGATATGAAAGTGAAATGTTAAGAGCATTAGATGCAGATAATCAAGGTACATCTACATTTATATCACCACAAACTTTTTATGGAGATAGCTTATAATGGGAGTTTTTGCTAGAGGTAAACATGCATTATCAATTTCAGATAGATCAGGATTAAGATTTCCATACACTGAAATGGTTAGAGAATGGAATGGTTCTTTAGTTCATTATTCAGAATATGAATCAAAGCAACCACAACTTGAACCTAAACCCGTTGGATCAGATCCACAAGCTTTACAAAATCCTAGAGTACAAGGAGAAGATACTCCTCAATTAATTTTATTAAATCCAAATCCATTTGAAATTATTATTTCAGGTGGTAATACTTTTGTTAATGTATATTCAGTTGATCATCAAAGATTAGCAGGAAGTAAAGTTAGATTAAGAGGAGCACCACAAGTTATAGCTGCAGGAACAGGTGGAGCAGATACACCCAACCTACAATCTTTTGCACCTATTCCAACTATAGCAGCAGTTTCAGATATAGATAATGTGGCAGGTTTTACAATTCAACTAGGTAGAATTGCAGCAAACGGAACAGTATCGGGTGCAACAACAACGGATGTACTAACAAATCCTATTAATTATTTTTATTTTCAAAGCGCTAGTAATGGATCTGCATCTGGTGTAAAAGGTGGTAGTAACAATTGTTCAGCAGGTCCTGTAACATTGAAAGCAATATAATATGACATATACTTTAGCAAATTTACAATCAGATATAAGATCATATACAGAGGTAGACAGTACTGTTTTAACAGATGCTGTTTTAAATACTATTATTAAAAATTCTGAAAATACAATTTTAAGAGCAGTGCCTACAGATCAAAATGCTTTTTATGCAACTTCTCAAGCAATACCTGGAAATAGATATGTAACTATTCCTGATGATTTAAGATCTATAAATTATGTTCAACTTACAAATTCTAATAACGAACAATTTTATTTAGAACAAAGAGATCCTAGTTTTATGGCAGAATATTATTCAACACCTGGAACTTCAGCAGTGGATATTCCTAAATACTATGGTAATTGGGATGAAACTTTTTGGGTTTTAGCACCTACTCCAGATAAATCATATGCAATTACTTTAGCTTATAATAAAGAAGATATTAGTTTAACAGATACGGTAAACCCGGCAACTGCTCCTGCAGCTACAAATGGTACTTATTTATCTAATAAATACCAAGATGTGCTTTTATACTCATGTTTAGTAAATACATATGGGTACTTGAAAGGTCCGCAGGATATGATACAATATTATCAAGGGCAATATCAAAATGCTCTTACCACGTATGCAACTGAACAAATTGGTTACAGACGCAGAGACGAATACGAAGATGGCATGATTCGTCAACAATTAAAATCTAAATCACCATCAAGTTATTAATTAATTAAGGAGATAAAAACATGGCAAATATAATACCGTTCTCATTTAGGGGAGAACTTTTTAAAGGCACACATAATTTTGGCAATGGAGGAAACGTATTTAAAATACCTATGTACACATCTAATCCATATAATACTTCAAGCACAGTTTATTTAACTGGTAATGAAGTAAGTGGTTCTAATACTGGATATACAGTAGGTGGAAAAGTTTTAGGTTCACAAGCGGTTGCTAGTGGTACTGCAGTAGCGTCTGTTGACTTTGCTGATTCATCATTACCTAGTGCTACATTCACTGCAGCTTTTGCAGCAATTTATAATGATAGCAATAGTACAAAATTTTTATGTGTTGTGTTAGATTTTGGAGGAAATAAAACTGCTACTAATGGTACGTTTACAATTGCATTCCCCAATCCATCAACACCCGCTAATGCAATTATAAGTATGGCATAAGGATATAAATGGCTTTAGTTTTAAATGATAGAGTAAAACAAACAAGTACAACCCTTGGTACAGGAGTATTAACTTTTACTGGTACAGTAAATGGTTTTGAAACATTTGCCCAAGGAATAGGAAACAACAACACTACTTATTATGGAATATTTAATGGTGGAACGTCTGAATTTGAAGTAGGGCTTGGTACATTAAATGCTAATAGTACTACATTAACTAGAGGATCAGGATCTAACATTTTTAGTAGTTCTAATTCTAACAATGCTGTTGATTTTAGTTCAGGAGCTAAAGATATATTCTGTACTTTACCAGCAAGTAAAGCAGTTTATTTAGACGCTTCAGGAAATACGGTACCAACATTAGCAACCCCAGGGTTTGCCGTTGCAATGGCAATAGCATTATAGTATAAGGAATAATTATGGCACAAAATTTTACACGACATGCAGTATTAGCAACTACAAGTGAAGCAACAGTATTTACATCAAATTCTAATGATGCAGTTATAGGAATTAGAATTGCAAATATAGTAACTAGTGCAATTACAGTATCTGTTTGGATTTCTGTCGGCGGTTCGACTACAAGATATATAGTAAAAGATTTAAGTATCCCACCAGCAAGTTCAGTCGAACTTATACAAGGTGGATCTAAATTTGTAATGCAAAGTTCTGACGTATTAAAAGTAATAGCTAGTGCTTCAAGTGGCGCTCATGTATATGTTAGTGTTGTCGATGCAATTAGTGCTTAATAAAAAAGGAATTAATTATGAGTGATGCGTATCCAAGTGCAATATATATCGGAAATAATCCTGGTTCTCAGGAGATATACACACATGCTGAAACTATAGATAATATTTTAATAATCGAAAGTGCAGTTCTTGCAGGCCCAATAACTTTTACAGAAACAGTAACGGTAACAGGAACATTGGTAATAGTATAATGACCGGTATATTAAAAGTAAATCAAATTGAACCGACAACAGGAACAACTATAACTCTCGGTGCTTCCGGAGATACAATTGCAATTCCTTCAGGCGCAACTTTTACAAATTCAGGAACTACTTCAACTATCACAATTTCTGGAGCATTAAGCGTTAATGGTGGCACAATAAAATTAGACGGAAATTATCCAACAGGCACAGATAACGTAGCTTTAGGAAATACTGCTTTAGATAGTGTTGAAGCTGGTGGTACTTGTAATGTTGCTATTGGAGATAATGCTGGAACAGCAATTACTACAGGAGATAGTAATGTTGCTGTTGGTAAAGATGCTTTATTAGCTAATACAACAGCATCAAATAACATAGCAATTGGATCATTATCTTTAGATGCTAACACAATAGGTTCTTGTAATATAGGAATAGGTATTGGATCTTTAGGTGCAAATACAGACGGTCAACTTAATATAGGTATTGGTTTTAGATCGGCAGATGGTACTACAACAGGAGATAGAAATACAATAGTTGGACATGATGCTTATCGTTGTAATCAAACAGCTTCAGATAACACAGCATTTGGTTACCAAGCAATGCATTGCAATACAACAGGTCATAACAACGTAGCCGTAGGTAATGCGTTATGTAAAAATCAATCTGGACTTTATAATGTAGCAATAGGTAGTGGTGCTTTGTCATCTAATACTACTGCAGGTGCTAATGTAGGAATAGGTAGACTTGCTTTAACAACAAATACCACAGGAGCAAATAATGTAGCAATCGGTTGTTGTGCATTAAAATCTAATACTACAGCATCTAATAACACAGCAGTAGGTTATAATAGTTTAAAAACTAACACAACAGGATGTCAAAATGTTGCAGTAGGTAGTAGTGCATTAGACGCAAATACTACAGGTAAAAACAACACAGCAGTAGGTGATAATGCTTTAGGTAAAAATACTGAGGCAGATAACAATACATCAATAGGTAGAGAATCTTTAACTTGTAATATAACAGGAGCAAGTAACACAGCAGTAGGTTATTTTGCTTTAAGAAAAAATACAGCATCAAATAATAATGCATTTGGTGAAATGACTATGATTAGTAATACTACAGGTACAAATAACACAGCTTTAGGTGGTAGTGCATTACAGGCGAATACTACAGGTTTTGAAAACACAGCAGTTGGTAACAGTTCTATGTTTTTTAACACAACAGGATCTCGAAATACAGCAGTAGGTTTTAATACAATGCAAAAAAACACTGAAGGTACTTGTAATATAGCAGTGGGTAGTCCTGCTATGCTTTGTAATACAACAGGTAGTAATAATGTAGTTATGGGTTATAACGCTTTATGTGCTAACACAACATCTTCAAATCATGTTGCGATAGGTCTTTTTGCTTTACAAAAAAATACTTCAGGATCAGCAAACACAGCAGTTGGAATTACATCTTTAATATGCAACACAACAGGTGCTAATAACGTAGCAGTTGGAAGATGTGCTTTATATTGTAACACAACAGCCTCTGGTAATACAGCACTTGGAGGAAGTTCAATGATACTAACTACAACAGGTTGTCAAAATACTGCTGTTGGTCAACAATCTTTAAAAAATAACACAACAGGTGATAATAACACAGCATTAGGTTTTTATGCTTTATGTACTAACTCAACAGCAGATAACAACACTGCAGTTGGTTTTTGTTCTTTAAAAACTAATTCAACAGGTGCTAATAATACTGCAGTAGGTAGATTTGCTTTACTTCTTAACCAAACAGGTGCAACTAATACTGCTGTTGGTCAAAATTCTTTACATAATAACACAACAGCCGCTGATAATACAGCAGTTGGTGCTGGTTCTTTATATACAAACACAACAGGTGCTTCTAATACAGCAGTTGGTAAAAATGCTTTATGTGCTAATACAACAGCAGATGCCAATACAGCAGTAGGTCATTTTGCTTTAAAATCAAATACAGGTGCATGTAACACAGCAGTTGGTTTTGAGTCACTTTGTGCTAACACAACAGGAGTAAATCATACAGCAGTTGGAAGATGTGCATTAAGAAAAAATACAACAGGATCAGAAAATACTGCTATTGGTCTGCAAAGTATGTCTTGTAACACAACAGGTTGTCAGAATGTAGCAGTTGGTATAAATGCTTTATTTGCTAACACAGTAGGTTTTCATAATGTAGCTGTTGGTCTAAATACATTAAATGCTGCTACAACAGGTTGTAGAAATACATCAATGGGTTATATATCTGGTACTGCTTTAACAACAGGGTGTAACAATACATTTTTAGGTTATGGTGCTGGTATGAGAGCTACAACAGGAATTTGTAATATCGCTATAGGTTCTACTGCTGGTTGTCAAAATAGTCCATTTCACCTTACTACTCAAGATAACAGAATTATTATGGGTAATAATGCAACTAATGCTTATATTAAAGTAGCTTGGACAGTAACATCAGATTTAAGAGATAAAACTAATTTTGGTACAGTTCCACATGGTTTAGATTTTGTTAATCAATTAGAACCTGTTTCATTTCAATTTAAAAAATCAAGAGAAGATAACACTCCACATGGAGATGTAAGATATGGTTTCAAAGCACAAGACATTATGGCTTTAGAAGGAGATAATCCTGTAATTATTGATAATGAACAACCAGAACATTTAAAATACAAAGGCGAACATTTAGTTCCAGTATTAGTTAATGCAATTAAAGAATTAAAAACACAAAACGATAATTTAATAACAAGAATAGAAACATTGGAGTCTAAATGAGTAAATTAGAAGTCGATCAGATAGATCCGCAATCAGGCACAACTTTAACTCTCGGTACTTCCGGAGACACAGTTATCGTTCCGTCAGGTGTAATTTTAGCACCAGGTGGAGGATTAACTTTAACAGGTGCGTTGGCCGTTGACGGCGGAACAGTAAAATTAGACGGAAATTATCCTGTTGGTACAGCTAACGTAGCAATGGGTGATACTGCTTTAGATAGTGTTGAAGCTAGTGGAAATTATAATGTAGCAATTGGTGCAGATGCTTTAACAGCAAACACAACAGCTGATAACAACACAGCAGTAGGTGCGTTAGCTTTAAAAACTAACATAACAGGTTCACGAAATACAGCACTTGGTTTTGCAACTTTAAATTTAAACGCAACAGGAGCCGATAATACAGCAGTTGGATATGCTGCTTTAAATGTTAATTTAGGTTCAGATAATACAGCAGTAGGTAAATCTTCTTTAATAGCTAACACATCAGGTGCAAATAATACAGCAGTAGGTAGTGGTGCATTAGACGCAAACACAACAGCTTCAAGTAATACAGCAGTTGGTACAAGTGCTTTAGGTGCAACTACAACAGGTGGTAATAATACAGCATTCGGTTGTGGTGCTTTGCAATCAAATACAGAAGGTTTAAGAAATGTAGGAATAGGTCGTTTAGCAATACAAGGTAATACTACAGCTTGTTGTAACGTAGCTTTAGGAGATGCAGCACTTTATACTAATCAAACAGGATTTAAAAATATTGCAATGGGTACTAACGCCTTATACACAAACACAGGTTCTTGTAATACAGCAGTAGGTCATACAGCTTTAGAAGCTAACACAACAGGTACACAAAACGTAGCTGTGGGTGCAACATCTTTAGACGCAAATACTACTGGTTGTATGAATACTGCTATTGGTAGAAGTGCTTTAGGAGCTAATATAACAGGTTTATGTAATACTGCAGTGGGTAGAACAGCAATGGAATTAAATGTTTCAGGTTGTTTTAATACATCAGTGGGAAAAGATTCTTTAGCAAACAATACAACAGCAAATAATAATACTGCAGTGGGTTTCCAATCTTTAGTTCTTAACACAACAGGTACACCAAACGTAGCAGTAGGTAATTTTTCACTTTGTGCTAATACTACAGGTACTTCTAACACAGGAGTTGGTTTTTGTGCTTTAAGAAATAATACTGAAGGTAATTCTAACACAGGATTTGGAAGAAGTGCTTTACAAACCAATTCTACAGGTGTTGATAATACTGCAGTTGGTAGAAATGCTTTAATAAGTAGTACAGCATCTAATAACACAGCAGTAGGTTCATGTGCTTTAAAAACTAACACAACAGGTGCAGATAACGTAGCAATGGGTTCTTGTGCTTTAGGTTCAAATAGTCAAGGTTCTAGTAATGTAGCAATTGGTTATTCAGCTTTAACAACTAACACAGCATCTAACAATACAGCAGTAGGTCATTTAGCCTTAAGATATAACGTTGGAGGTGGACAAAACGTAGCAGTTGGAGCGACTGCAGGAGATGCTGTTACAACAGGTTCAAATAATACTATTTTAGGTTATGAAGCAGCTGGTAAATTAACAACAGGTGGAGATAATGTTGCTGTTGGTAGAGCAGCATTATTTGATACCACAACACAAAGTGGCAATACTGCTGTAGGTGTTGAAGCATTAAATAATAATACAGCAGCTGACAATGTAGCTGTTGGTAAATTAGCATTATATACAAACACAACAGGTACTGCTAATACAGCAGTTGGTTATGAATCATTAAGAATTAATGCAACTGGTGCTAACAATACAGCAGTTGGTTTTTGTGCTTTAAGAAATAATACAGGTGCAGACAATACAGCAGTGGGTAGATGTGCTTTAAATTCTAATACATCAGCAATTAATAACACAGCAGTTGGTAAAACTGCTTTAGGAGCAAATACTACTGGTCATAGAAATACCTCTGTTGGTAAAGATTCAATGGCATCTAATATTTCAGGATTTTGTAACGCATCATTTGGTTGGGGTTCAATGAATGTAAATACAACAGGTTGTTATAACTCAGCAGTAGGAGGTTTAGCTTTATCAGGTAACACCACAGGTACTCACAATACAGCAATTGGAATAGCAGCAGCAAGCTCTATTACCACAGGCGATTGCAACATTGCAATAGGTAATGATTCAGGTGCTCAAGGTAGTATGGTTAATATAACAACTCATAACAATAGAGCTGTTTTTGGTAATGATGGTGTAACAAATGCTTATGTAAAAGTTGCTTGGACAGTAACATCAGATGCTAGAGATAAAATGAATTTTGGAACAGTTCCTCATGGATTAGATTTTATAAATCAATTAGAACCTATTTCATTTCAATTTAAAAAATCAAGAGAAGATAACACTCCACATGGAGATGTAAGATATGGATTTAAAGCTCAAGATATTATGGCTTTAGAAGGAGATAATCCTGTAATTATTGATAACGAATTTGAAGATGCTTTAAAATACAAAGGCGAACATTTAGTGCCTGTATTAGTTAATGCAATCAAAGAACTTAAAGCAAGAATAGAGGTATTAGAAAATGAGTGAATTAAAAGTAAATAAAGTAAGCCCGCGATCCGGTACTAACTTAACGATAGGTGATAGTGGCGACACTACAAATATAGTTGGAACATTAAATAATAACGGGTCCGCTTTATTATCATTAGCAAACGGAGTTGATAATAGAGTAATTACTTCTTCTAGTGCTACTGCCTTAAATGGTGAAGCTAATTTAACCTTTGATGGTTCAACACTTGGCGTCAATGGTGCAGCGATTTTTAATGAGAGCGGAGCGGATAAAGATTTTAGAGTGGAGAGTGACGGCAATGCCAATATGTTATTTGTGGACGGTGGAACTAATAGAGTTGGTATTGGTGAAGCAGTGCCCCAAGGAACACTTCATGTAAAAACTTCAGATAGTGGAGTTAGTTCTTCTCCAAGTCATTCAAACGAATTAGTTTTAGAAAACAGTACAAATGGTGGAATAACTTTTAACTGTGGAGCTTCTAATTCTGCAACAATGACTTTTCAAAATAGTTCTAATGCAGATGATGGCTCAATAACTTATAGAAACTCTGAAAGAGAATTTAGATTTAAAACAGCAGGTGCAGACAGAGTAAGGTTTCATGCTAATGGTGTTATTTCTCCTACTGGAGGAATTGCTCTTGGAGTAGGAACTGCAAACACAGCTTCAAATGTTTTAGACGATTACGAAGAAGGAACTTTTTCACCTACATTTACTTCTTCAAGTGCATCTTTTTCTTATTCTTTTCAATATGGTTTTTATACTAAAATTGGAAGAAGTGTTACTTGTAATATTTGGATTAGAGGACAATCTA
>Ga0307488_10004554_pt1 | contig 11570 bp, 26 predicted proteins | sample SB02metaG_FD_202248 | JGI IMG/M metagenome (GOLD analysis project Ga0307488, IMG submission 202248) | Sea-ice brine microbial communities from Beaufort Sea near Barrow, Alaska, United States - SB 0.2 | ecosystem: Environmental > Aquatic > Marine > Coastal | place: USA: Alaska | collected...
CCTAAAGATTGGAATGGTGTGTTTATTGCTACAACGAAATAATTAGTCCAACAACAATACCTAAACCAAACCCAAAACACACAGCATAAAATAAATCTTTACCGTGCCATATAGGTTGTTTCTTTAAGTACTCAATTGATGGTTTGTGATTTGTCCAAGTTATCATTATTTTTCCAAACAGCCTTTGCAAGAGCATCTGTAACAAATATCGTTAGCACACTCATTGCAGTCTTTATTTTTGTGGCAAACATGGCCACATTCACATGTATTATTTTCCGTCAGTTCCGTCATTTTTATCTCCTGATTGATCAAAAGTTGAATTTGCAGTTTTGTATTCGTCTACAAGTCTTTGTAGTTCGTCTTGACGTTGTGGATTTAATTTAGAACGATATTCTATCATCATGCTTAACTTTGTGTTTAAGCGAATCATATCATTGTCTAACATACGTATACGATCAACAAGTTTAATAAGTGTAGACATTGATTCATTTACTACAGGTTTAATTTCAGTAGTAACCCAGCGCCAAACATAGTATACAAAGTAGCCCATACCTATAGCAGATATAATAGGAAATCCAAAGTCGGCGATTGCTGCAGATAAGTCACTAGTCACGTCTAGCATCCTCCTTGCCTTCGTTAGCAGCAATACGATCAATACTTGGTCTTACGTTAAGAACGTAACTTAATAATGCGTCAATTTTAACTAGGTCATTATTCATCGTTTGGACTCGGTTATCAAGTCCACCGATAATATTTTTTAGTCCGTTTACTGATCCTGTAACACTGCTAAGAATAAATTTTAATGTTGTGAAAACAAAGAACCCGGCTGCTATAGCTCCAGCAATCGGAAAACCTACTTCACCTACGAAAGATAAAAAATCCATATATTAGTGCGCCCTCACGCTCTGCTTATAGTTATTTAGCCATTACTTTCTTAATATATTAGTATACAATATACAAAATAAATACTTGACATTAGGGCATTCCGATGTTATTATATATGTACAGCTAAGGAGAATACTATTATGATTGAAGGTTTTAAATTACCGCAGGTAAACTTTAAAACACGAGTACGTGACGAAAGCATTGGCGGAGATAATCCGTATCGATGGGAGAATACAACTACAGAAGATTACTTTGGCGGTAAACGTGTAGTGTTGTTTAGTCTACCAGGTGCATTTACCCCTACGTGTAGCACGTATCAATTACCTAGTTTTGAAAAAAACTATGATAACATTCGTAACATGGATATTGACGAAGTATACTGTATGAGTGTTAATGACGCATTTGTTATGAATGCCTGGGCAAAAGCACAAGACATTAAACACGTAAAATGCATTCCAGATGGAAGCGGTAATATGACACGTTTCTTAGGAATGCTTATTGGTAAGAACCATTTAGGTTTTGGCCTACGTAGTTGGCGATTTATGGCAGTAATTAAAGATGGTGTTGTTGAACAATGGTGGCAAGAGCCAGGTATTAATAATGATGGCGTTGATGATGATCCATACGAACAGTCGACACCTGAAAATTGTCTTTCTTATCTATCAGGTAACTAGATGAGTCAAGTGTTTGAATACTATGACTGGAACAATCTAATTGGGTTAGATGCAAAACAAAAAGCCCAATTAGATATAGACCAAGTTATTGAACAAGGACACTATTGGGACAACAGCCCTCCATATCAAACAAATATTAATATATTTGCATTGCCAGGAGATCATTGGATAAATCTTAAGATGAGCTTTATTTGGTCCTGCTTTGCCTTTATGGGTAAAGAAGCACAAATTAAAGGCGTAAAGAGTTGGGGATACAAAACTAACTTAGCAACACAGCCTGAAAATAGAGAAGTGTATTGGCATCAACATTTACGTGAAAACAATTTAGTTGTTAGTGGAGTATACTACTTAAACTTACCTAGTGGTGCATGTGGCACAGAATTTGCTATTGACGGCCCTGTAGGTAGTAGTGTAATGGGAGAAGCTCTATTAGGACAATGGGTAATATTTCCTGGCAAGACTTGGCATCGCCCCGGGCCAACAACAACTAACGAAAATCGTTATGTTATAGCGGCTGATATGGAGATTTAGGTATGTGTAAGCTCATCTCAATAAAGTCTCGTAAAAATATAAAATGTGTAGCGAGTTGTTCAAACAATTCGCCACCCATACTACTATAGGACCCTTGTCCTATTTTAGCATAATAAAATTTATCAAGACCGTGTCGTTGTCCATAAGTTGGAAACACACTACTAACAAATAAACAAGTGTCACCTAATTTTTTTGCATCCATTTTAGTATTAAGTTGCAAGTACTGTTCGGCAAAACTATTAGTAGGTTCAAAGTAAGGATGTTCAACGTAACTTGAGAGAAGCATAACTATGTACGCCTCAAGATGTGTTGGTAGCTCGTACCCACGTTGTTCTTGAGTTTCACGAACAATATCGTAAAATGCATTGGTGTATGCGTCCTTCATATAAATATTTATCATAGGAGAAGACATGCAAAAAATACTCGAATTTAAAGTAGAAGACATATTTGAAGACATTCCAGGTGACAAAGAGCAATGCTTAATGAAGATACCTGATGAAATTATGAAGTCCCAAGGTTGGTCCGAAGGGACTAATATTAAAATTGAATGGGGCGACCAAGGAACCATTATAATAACAGAAGTGGATAAAGATGCCTAAAGAAGGAATCGTAGAAGTAGAAGGTAAAATTTTAGAAGTCCTGCCTAACCAGATGTTTAAAGTACAATTGGAAAACGGACACATGATTACATGCTATACAGGAGGCAAAATGCGTAAATGGCGCATACGACTGGTAGCAGGTGACAAAGTTAAAGCAGAAATGAGTCCATACGATATGGAAAAAGGACGTATAACTTATCGTTTATAACCAAAACCCTTGACATTGTCCTAGTTACCTGTTATAATATACAAGTAAACTAGGAACATACACCATGCATAATATTACAGTCCAAGGCGGGTCACAATCACAAAAGAAGCATACAGTGCGTATGGTTGAATTTTGTATTAAAACATTAATGCCACGTATGCAAACACTTGACATTGTAGTCAAATTAAACAAACCTAAAGGCGCAATGGGATATTGTTTAGAACTTGATAACAAGCGTGAATTTGAATTAGAAATTGATAAGACCCAACCGCTTCGTAGGTTGCTGGAAACTGTAGCACACGAAATGGTTCATGTTAAGCAATATGCACGTCGAGAATTACATCCAGCAACAGACTCATGGATGGGTAAAACATATAATCCTAAAAAAGTAAGTTACTGGGATCTACCTTGGGAGATTGAAGCACATGGTAGGGAATGTGGATTGTTTATACGTTACTGTGAAACTTATGATCTAGGTAGCAAGCGATGGACCCAGTATAATTAATAAGGCAAAAATAGAGGCACACAATGGTATCATGGTTTAAACAAAATGAAATTGCATTTGAATTACGTCACGAGACGAAATGGAACAAACCGCCGATGAAAACAGTCAGCACACAGGAAGCACTTGCAGTAGCTTGTGCCGCACAGCGTATTAATGGTATCTACATTAAAGACACTAGACGCTTTTCAGAACCTGACAACAAAACACAATTTGCTAACAAAGAAATTGTAAAGTTTGCATTCCACGACGTGAAAGAACAATATCTACCTGTAGACTATGTACGTCCTATTGTAACAGAAGAGGACTATATACAAGTTGCAGAAATTCAAAAGTGGATGAAGCGTTACGTAATGCTTGGGCTTGGCGACTTAGACGACTTTAAGAAAGACATGATTGAATGTGTGTCAAAAGACACTGTCACTGTAAACAATTTAGGACGAGTTGCGTTTATACCAGAGTTTGTAAAGCGTGATCAACACGAAAATGGATTAAAGAAAGAGATCCGTATAGAATATAGAAATTCCCAATACTTGGGTAAGGAAAAAGATGTGGTTGAAGGAGTTGTTAAAATACTTGACAAGAAATTCAGTACTCAATGGGATAGCTATAATTATGTGGCTGTTATGGATGGTAACCTTGTTTCTTTTATGAACAAATTTGAATATGCTGTAGGGACTATGAAACGTATTAAAGCAAAGGTCAAAGCACAAGGTAAGAACAAATTGTTTAGTGCTAACGAAACACGACTTAATTATGTAAGAGTAGCTAAGGTATAATATGTATGAACATTCAACACGAGACATTGTTTAACAAAGCAAAAGCAGAAGCACACTACACTAAAAAAGACGGCGTAGATGTAAAGTATGTTTGTACTACAGATCTAACAGCAAGTGACGTTCCTATGGATATTTTTTACAGGGCTGAGCCTCATCCTGAGTTTGGCAATCGATACTTTGGGTTGTACTATGTTCGTGTTGGAGATCGTGTAATGATTACTAATGCCGATATTGTGGAGTCTTTCGAGTTTGGTATGATCGAAGTTGACGGTAAATACTATTACAGTCAATCACACCACGACTACAAAGAAGTAGGTGATAAGATGATTGACGGTGGCCGCGCATACATTCGTAGTTCCGGTGGTACTACTAATATGCGTATAACAGACGGCAAGTTCTATGCTGTCGACGTAGAAGATTTACTAGACTTACATACAAACAAGGAGATACATAATGTTTAAAAAAATATGGGAATTCATAACTTGGCCGTATCACTGGGTTATCGACGAGATTAAGTTTAGAAAAAAAATGCGAGATCTTAAGAAAAAAGATCCTTTTATTTACAAGTAGGATAAAGTGATTGATTAAACTACAAGGACGGCTTCCACGGAAGATTAGTGTAGCAGTAAGTGGTGGCGTCGATAGTATGGCTGCTTTAGATTTTTTAAGACGTAAGCATGTTGTTCGTGTATTACATTACCATCATGGTACTGCACATGCTGACGAAGCATCTGCATTTGTAAACCGATATTGTTATCAAAATGGGATTGAAAGCCTTACTGATAATTGTAGGGCAAGTCCTCCTCTAGGACGCAGCCGAGAAGACTTTTGGAGAGAAAAGCGGTATGCTTTTTTTGAAAAGAATAGTGATCATCCTATTGTAACAGGACATACATTAGATGATTGCGTAGAAACATGGATTTTTAGTAGTCTAAATGGAACAGGTAAGATTATTCCATATCGACGTAATAATGTTGTTCGTCCATTTAGAAAAACTAGAAAACGTGATTTAGAATTATGGTGTCATGTACATAATGTACCTTACATCAAAGACCCTAGCAATAATGACCTTTCATTTAGACGTAACTATATCAGACACAAGCTAATGCCCCACGCTCTTGAGATCAATCCGGGGTTGCATAAGATGATAAGTAAAAAAGTAACCGAAGATGAAAATCGTTTGGGACGCTAAGAAGAAAGATTACTTATCTATTGCAGTATCTCTTTTTATTGCATCTTTCTTTGAAACTAATACGGCATGTTTAATTGTAGGAATGTTATCCTACATTGTTTTAAGATACATACAAGTTGAAATTTTGCAAGGAGAAATCTATGACGACAAAGACTATAGAATTTGAAGACGCACTAGCAGACGACGATTGGGGATTAATAATATCTTCAGATGGAAAACTTAAAGGACTGTTTATTCCAGAGGGTAAAGAAGAAGATGACGTTCCAGTCGAAATCGTATCCATGTGCTCAAAGATTTTTGGTATTAATGTAACATCACCCGAATACGCAGAAACATTACATTAATTTAATCAAAACTCTTGACATCAAGCACAATTGAGCTTATACTATATAGATAGTCAAGTATAGGATAAGGTCATGGCAAAGACATTCGTAATAAGTGATACCCACTTTAACCACGAAGGTATTCTTAATTTTAAAGATTACCTTAATAAGCCGTGTCGCGATTTTGATTCAGTAGATCAAATGAACGAATGCATGTTTGATAACTGGAACAGTGTTGTGTGCCCAGAAGATACAGTTTACCACTTAGGTGATGTATTATTTGGACATAACAAGGACAAGTGGTTAGCAGACAACTTTGATAAGTTGAATGGTAAGAAGCACTTGATCTTGGGAAACCACGATAACCCAAAGTTTCTTGCACCGTACTTTAGAAGCATCTCGCTTTGGAAAGATATGAGTGACAGAGGCTTGTTATTGTCGCACACCCCACAACATGCTAGTACACTTGCTGAGTCACATAGGTTTGGTTGCAAGCCTTTGTTAAACGTACACGGACACATACATACAAATCCTTCTCCAGAAGGACCGTATAAGTGTGTTAGTGTTGAGCAAATTAATTACACTCCTTTAAACATGGAGGAATTAGCATGAAAGTAAGGATTGGTCCATACCGAAAGAATAGAGCGGAAAAAATTGAGATTGAACCGTTTGACACTTGGAGTATGGACTCAACCCTTGCCATGATCATCCACCCTATGCTGGTGCAACTAAAAGAAACAACACATGGATACCCTAGCGAACTTACAGAAGAACGTTGGAATGAAATACTAGATGAAATGATTTGGGCCTTTGAGCAAAAGAATAAAGACGATTGGCAAGATAATTATTATGGGCCATACAAAGAAAATCTAAACATACCCGGACACTTTGAATGGGTTGATCACGACGGTATGAGAAAACACCAAGAACGTATGACAGCCGGATTTAAATTATTTGGAGAATGGTACGAAGCACTATGGGATTAACTAACGAATGGAAGATACTAAAAGAACTTGCTCTTGAAGCAGATATTGTCGATCCTATTGATTGGAGTGATCTTGCTATTAGTGAAGAACAGGCGTTTAATTTAATGTCAATGCATGTAGCTGAAATGGAAAATAATTACTTGACATTAAAGGCAGTATGTGTTAAACTAATGGTAGAGAACTTTGTTTTAAATTTAAAATTGATGGGAAAAAAATGAGAACTATTGTAGATAATAAGGTTATGCTTATTAACACTAATAACGAAAAAGCAGTAGAAGCTGAATGCGATAATTTTAAAGAAGATAAGAGCTTTGATGCCTATCTTGCAACCAACAAAATTCCTATGCGTTGGAACGGAAAAGTATATGTGGGAAACGCACACGGTATGGAATTTACCAGTGATGGACCACGTGTACGCACACTAAAGGAAGGTGGAAGATAATGAATAAAAAATACGACGGGCCGCTTGTAAGTGCTTTTGAAACAGATCCAGTAGGCGTTATCAAGCAAGAACTTGTTACATATCGTGTTAAGAATGGTATGCTACGTAAAGACACAGTTTCACGTAGATTTAATGCAGATCAAACAGACTGGCACGATTCAATGACAACTGAACCAATGATGGAGGTCAAATAATGCCACTAGTACCTATGGTAGTAGAACAAACATCAAAAGGCGAACGCAGTTACGACATTTATAGTCGCTTGATGAAGGACCGTATTATTATGCTTAATGGTCCAGTTGAAGATAGCATGGCTAATTTAATTGTAGCACAGATGTTGTTCTTAGAATCAGAAAATCCTGACAAGGACATTAACTTATACATTAATAGCCCAGGTGGTGCTGTAACAGCAGGACTAGCTATCTACGACACTATGCAGTACATCAAATGCGATGTGCGTACTATTGTAATGGGTCAAGCATGTAGTATGGGTAGTTTCCTTGCTATGGCGGGTACAGCAAGTAAACGTGTAGTACTGCCAGAAGCACGTACAATGATACACAGAGTAAGTTCAGGTACACGGGGCACAAGCGGTAGTGTACACGTACAAGAACTTGAAATGGAAGATGCTATTCGTTCGTTTGAAGAGTCAAAGAAAGTAAACAAGCGTCTAACTGAACTGTATGTTAAGCACAATACAGCAGGTAAAGATTACGCTGAACTATTTGAAACAATGAAGTTTGATACATTCCTTACTGCTTCCGAAGCAGTAGAATACGGACTTGCAGATAAAGTAGTGGAGAAAAGATAATGGAATATGGCAAAGTAGAACCTAAAGATCCAAGCAAGAAGCATTTTTATATTAGTCTTGTTAAAAGTGCAGTACGTATTATAGCAGGCGGTATACTTGCATATGCAGGATACGAATTTTGGGCTGCAAATGATTATACTGACATTGTTATTGCCTACTCAGGGTACTTAATGATGTTTTCAGGAGTTGCATTTGTAATGGCAGAAATACTAGGAATTGCGGAGGAACTTTAAATGAATAAAGTAGCAGATGCAGTAGCAGATCTTAAAGGATTGCCTACTAGAGATAAACTAATTGAATTACTTCGAGATGAAGTAGTAGAAATCACCTTTACAAAATTAGACGGTGATGAACGTGTAATGCCTTGCACTCTAAAAGAAAGTTACTTTCCAGATCCAAAGAAAGAAACTTCTCAAAAGAACGATAAGGTAATTGCAGTATGGGCAATCGAGTCCAAAGGTTTTCGTAGTTTTAGATACGATAGACTTAAATCAATTAAAGTATTAACTATAGGAGAGTAAATTGAAGAATTCAATTTTTGGTGCAGTCGCATTAATGTTTACAGCAGCTTGTTCCCCGGCACATGCTGAAGAGATAAACGATCATTATAAAAATATTGTTAAACGTATTCCGTATAACGAACAAGTTTGTAATTGGATTGACGTACCTATTTACGGTAATGCATCAAAAGAAATGGATACTCAAGGTGCAATCATCGGAGGTATTATTGGTGGCCTTATTGGTAACCAAGTTGGCAAAGGTGGCGGCAAAAATGCGGCTACTGGCATAGGTGCATTATCAGGTGCAATTATTGGCGGTAAGAATAATAATAATAACTCACAAAGCATTATTGGTTATAGACAAGAACGTCAATGTCAAGAGTATACAAGATACAATGAAGTATCTGAAAATGTGTACAGTCATAGTACTGTAACGTTTGACAGTAATGGAAAAACCTATACATTAAGGTTTAAAAGGTAAATTAATACGGAAGATTGGCTGAGTGGTCGAAAGCACCGGTTTACTAAACCGACGAAGGGGTAACTCTTCCTAGGGTTCGAATCCCTAATCTTCCGCCAACTTGCGGGTATTGTGTAATGGTAAGACCTTAGCCTTCCAAGCTAATGATAGGAGTTCGATTCTCCTTACCCGCTCCAATTTATTTGCTAATTATTAGCAAGCCCACATAGCTCAGTTGGTAGAGCAACTGATTTGTAATCAGTAGGTCGCGAGTTCGAATCTTGCTGTGGGCACCAGATAGTGTAGCGACTTAATACGCTCGCGGTAGGCCATGGTTAGCTTACCAATACATCTAGGGGTGAAGCATTTTAGTTAAAGAACACCCCCAACCTAGAAGGAAAATTAATGAAACTACTAAAACTATTGGCAGGAACAGTACTGGCAATTACATTGGGTTCATTTGCTATGGCAGATGCTCCTAAAGACAAAGTAAAAGTTGGCTTCGTATACGTAGGCCCAACTGGAGATCACGGTTGGACTTACCGTCATGACATTGGACGTCAACAAGTAGAAGAAGCATTTGGCGATCGTGTTGAAACGAAGTACATTGAATCAGTACCGGAAGGCCCTGATGCAGAACGTGTAATGCGAGCAATGGCGTTGAATGGCATGGATATTATTTTTGCAACATCGTTTGGTTATATGGACGGAATGATGAGCGTAGCTAAAGAATTTCCAAATGTAAAGTTTGAACATGCAACAGGTTATAAGACAGCCGAGAACATGGCAAACTACGGGCTACGGTTATATCAGGCTAGACACGTACAAGGTGTTATTGCAGGTATGATGACTAAGACAGATAAAATCTGCTATATTGGAGCGTTTCCAATTCCAGAAGTTATCCGTGAAATCAATACATTCTTCTTAGGTGCTAAGTCTATGAATCCTAATGTAGACATTGATGTTGTTTGGGTTAATACTTGGTATGATCCAGGTAGAGAATCAGATGCGGCTAAAGCATTGCTATCGCAAGGCTGCGATATCTTAGCACAACACACTGACTCGCCATCGCCAATGCAAGCGGCAGAAAGTTTAGGCGCTCATGGCTTTGGACAAGCAAGTGATCAGATTGCATTTGCTCCTAAAGCACAGTTGACAGCGACTATTGACAACTGGGGACCTTACTATATTAGTAAAGTACAAGCAGTATTAGATGGCACGTGGACTACTGGTACATACTTTGGACACATGGACGATGGTTCAGTTCAAATGGCACCGTTTACTAATATGCCAGACGATGTTAAAGCTAAAGCACAAGAAGTAAAAGATGCTATTACAGCAGGCACTTACTTTGGCTTTACTGGTCCTATCAATAAGCAGGATGGAACTGTCTTTCTTAAAGAAGGAGAAATTGCAACTCGCAAGCAACTTGATACTATGATGTTTTACGTCGAAGGTATCGACTCTCCGTTTCCGGGTTGATTAAATGATTCCGGTAATTGATTTAAAAGCAAAAGACGCATTGAATCAGATTCGCGAGGCCTACACAACAGTAGGCTTCGCAGTCTTTACAAATTGTTTGAGTACAACAGAACAAACAGATATGAACTGTTGGTTTGATGAGATGAAACAGTTCTTTGCATTAGACTACGAAACAAAAATAAAATATCCTTATGAAGGTGATACTAATTTAGGGTATAGTATGGTAGGTGATGAAAATGTTGATCCTACTGCACCTAAAGATCTAAAAGAAAGTTTTAACTATAATAATACACGTATGAACGAAGCGTTGTGGCCTACTGAACTTACAGGGTTTAAAGCAAGTGCTCTCCGGAGTATAGACATTGCTGATAAACTAACATTGCGTATCTTAGGAATGTTTGATAAAATACTTGACACAGGGTCTACATTGGTTGACGCACACATCCAACCGTTTAATACAACTAGAGTTATTCACTATCCTGCATTTACAGGAAAGTTAGAAGACAGACAAATGAGAATTGGAGAACACAGTGACTACGGTACTATTACGTTACTATGGCAAATTAATGATGTTCCTGGGCTTCAAGTCCAAGACCTCAAACAAGAATGGCATACAGTTCCGTATGCAGATGATGGAGTAGTTGTCAATATTGGCGACTTACTACAACGTTGGACTAATCACTATTTCAAATCAACTAAACACAGAGTTGTAAACAGCCATATTGATCAGACTCGATATAGTATGCCGCACTTTGTAGACCCTACACCGGGTACTATTGTTGATAACCTGCGTTTCCACGAAGCGCCTAAATATCCGCCAATTGAAAGTAAAGAATACTTGATGTGGCGACTAGCACAGAGTTACTAAATGAAACAATATATTAAGAGTTACATAGACTTTCCTAAGGACGGCATTGATTTTAAATGTACAGCAAGCCTATGTGCAAGTCCACAAGGGTTTGCACTAGCCAATAACTTTGTATACAGCAATCTATTAAAGTACTGTCCGGTAGATAAGATTATTGGTATTGATGCTCGTGGGTTTATTTTTGCAAGTGTGTTTGCACACAGGACTAGAGGACCGCTTGTACTTGCACGTAAGCCAGGTAAGTTGCCAGGTGATACTATTAGTCGCAAGTATGACTTAGAGTACGGAACTAACGAATTAATAATGCAACGAGATAGTTTTGAAAAAA
>Ga0307488_10004556_pt1 | contig 11566 bp, 1 predicted proteins | sample SB02metaG_FD_202248 | JGI IMG/M metagenome (GOLD analysis project Ga0307488, IMG submission 202248) | Sea-ice brine microbial communities from Beaufort Sea near Barrow, Alaska, United States - SB 0.2 | ecosystem: Environmental > Aquatic > Marine > Coastal | place: USA: Alaska | collected 2017-05-06
TAAGTTTGCAGCTGGTGAACAAATTACTAATGTATCTGGTGGTTCTGCAACATTGGCCACTTTATCTAATACTGGAGTTGCAACTTTATCTAATGTCGTAGGAACTTTTAATGCAAATGAAGTTATCACAGGAAGTTCGACATTAGGATTTGCAACCATTACTAATGTAACTCAACTTGGAATCGGTGCTACATATCTTGCATGGTCATCTTCAGGAATTGGTTCTATTGCAGGAGTAGAAGTTTCTCAGTTTGGTACTGGTTATTCTACTGTACCATCAATTTCAGTACCTATCAAAGTTTTACTTACTAGGAATGTTAATTTAGCTGAACCACCAAACATTACTACAGCTACTGCATTTTCTGTAGGAGATACAATCATAGGACAAACCTCTTCAGCAAGAGGTATTATAGCCGCATGGGATAACTCCAGACAAATACTCACAGTCAATGTTACTCTAGGAACTTTCAGTAAAGCAGAAATACTCACTAGGGGTGCTTCAACAAACTACGCTATAGTTGCAGAAATAGCACAGGGTTCTTTAGGGTCTACAATTGGTACAATCGGTGTTACTGCTGGTTCGTTCTTAAATGATAAAGGTAAGATTAGTGAATCCTTAATGAGAATTCAAGATTCATTTTATTATCAAGATTTTTCATATGTAGTTCGGGTTGGTGCAGCCATTGCAGATTGGAGAAGTCAAATTAAGAAAGCAGTTCACCCTGCTGGTTTTGCAATGTTTGGTGAGGTTAGTATTACTAACAAAGTAGCTGCAAGACTTACTGTTCCAGTTTCAGGAGTACTCACAGATACACCAGAACTTGCAAGTCTCTTTGAAGCAGTCCTTACTACAATTGTTGGTAGAAGACTTGGTACGGAATCTGATGGAACAACTCTATTAGGTTCTACAGAAATGAAGGGAACTTCAAATCACAAATTTGGTACTTTGAAACGTGGTTATCATGTTGGACACGAAGTAGGGTTGAGTGTTCCACTAGAAGTTATTACAAGAGTTGGTACTACTGGAACAATCGAAACAAATGGCCCTCATGGAGCCTCTGCCGGAGAACAAATATCAATTATAGGAGTTTCAACCGCAGGGTGGAATGGGGTTTATGAAATACTAGGCATTGTATCCGATGATAAATTTACCATCACTGTTCCAAACAGTTATACCACTCCAGCTATATTATCTTCTGGAGCCAAAGCAACATTAATATCACCTTTTGATAATTCTACCAGAGATGTTACATTAAGGTCTCATGCAGATGTTGCTGTTCACCCAATTTATGGTGGATGGTCACCCAATCAAAGAGATAGATATGGTTTGGGCCCAAGACAATCAAATGCAATTAAGTATATGTGGGCTACACCACCAACTGAATATACAGCTGCAGATACTATAGAAGAAAATCAAATATTATTAGAAACAGGTTCGGGTGGTGATACTGGTGATTTACTAATACAAGAACCAGAAGTATTAAGTCGTATAGATTATGCAGTAACCGCCTCAGGTGGTGCGTTTTATATAGATGGTTCAATTAGAGCTGCACTTCCACTTCTAGGAGCTAGATTATATCGTTTTGATTTAAGTGATAGTTCGGTTGCTTCACATCCGTTTAAATTTTCTGAAACTTCAGATGGTTCCCATTCTGGTTCTGATGTGTCTAGAGTTGATTACGTTGTTACAGTAGCCTCTGGTACAAATCTTGCAGGATCTACAGGAAACATCTATCTTATCGATGGGGTTGCAAGACCTACATTATCAATTCAAGGAGCTAGATTATATCGTTTTGATTTAAGTGATAGTTCACTTTCTAGTCATCCTTTTAAATTTTCAGTAACATCAAATGGTACACATGGTGGTGGTGCAGAATATACTACAGGAGTTACAACCTATGGTTCAGCTGGTAGTACAGGAGCTTATGTTGAAATACTTACACAAAATACTTCAGCAACTCTACATTACTATTGTGGTAACCACTCTAATATGGGAAGTAATCTATCAATCACTTCAAGAGTTGTTTCGGGACTAGAATATACTACTGGTGTAACAGTTTCTGGCACTCAAGGAAATGCAGGAGCATACATTGAGATACTTACAGCAAACATAGCTAAAACATTATATTATTATTGTAGTGTTCATTCTGGTATGGGAAGTAGTCTGGCGGTAGCTGTAGCAAGAGTTGGTGATTACATTGTAAACGAAGATTATACTGGTGGGTCAGTTTCTTACTCAGAAGATACTGCTACTAGAATGTCAGGTCAAATGGCATATGCATATCCTAATATTATTAGGAGAGAGTCACCTGAAGTAGCTACAGATAATGTTGATGCAGGGGGTGCTGGTGTTTATGATACTACAATGAATTATACCAATATCAAGATTTCAGCCCACGAATCAAACGTACATCATAGAATTTCAGATTATGCAGATGTTAGAATAGGTGACATTATAAAATGTGGAAAAGAAATTTTAGAAATTGGTTCTCAGACACAAAAACATGAGGGAGATGACGGATACGAATTCTTAACCTTAGAGGACGGATCATATACAGAAATGGAAGTTGGATCGGCAGGAATACCATTAGAGTCTAGAAAGATTTGGAATGTTCCACCAGCTTCATACATTAGACTAACAACAGCATAATAGAGTTATACAACTCTTATAAATAATTTAACAAGACATAAACAAGGAAAATTACAATGGCAGCTATAATCACTTCAAAATTTAGATTTCACAACGCTGAACAATTCAAAGAATCTTTCTCAGAGGCTGCGCCTTCAAGGTATTATATGTTTATTGGTAGACCTCTGTTGTTTGCAGCAGGAACAACTGGTGGCACAGATTCAGCACCACCCACCCCTGTAGATAATCGTAGGTCAGAAGCGTATAATTGGGATGATATGCTTGCAGCTAAGAAAATTGATACTACAGGAGTAGCACACGCTATCCCTCGTAGAGACTTAGATGTTTCGGGTGCAACTACATACGATATGTGGAAACCAAATTACTCAGCATCTAATACTGCAACTTCTGGTGCAACTAACATATTTGATTCCACTTTTTACTTCATGACTTCAGCATATAGGGTTTACAAAGTCCTAGACAATGGTGGTGTAGCATGGACAGCTGCAGAACCAACATCTACTTCTGCAATCCCCTTTACTGTTAGTGGATACACTATCAAGTATATGTTTACACTATCCACAACTCAAGTACAGAAATTTGTAACACCAGATTTTATTCCAGTACTAGTCGCACCAGAATCGGGAGTAAATTTAGCGAACGGAATGTTACATATTGTCAAGGTTACTACAGTTGGACTTTCTTTAATAGGTGGCGCAACATGGAATATTGCAGCTGACAGAACAGTAACAAATGTCCCAATTCGTGGAGATGGTACTGGAGCCTTAGCAACTGTAACTGTTGGTGGTACTAATGGTTCAGCTGATGGACAGATAACTGGTGCAGTTATAAGTTCAGGTGGTTCTGGATACACACATGGAACAATTGTTGCACAAGATATTATTGACCAACATTTAACTCAACATACTACAAATTTAACATTTTCTACCACTCCAGTATTTGAAGTAATCATTGGCCCAGATGGTGGTCATGGTTCTAATCCTGCAAAAGAATTGGGTGGACATTTTGTTTTAATGGATACTAAGTTAGAACAAACTGAAGCATTTGACTTTTCAGTAGTGAACGATTTTAGACAATTAGGAATAGTTCGTAATCCATTTTCTTATGGTACTACTTCTGCATTTACTAGTTCTACTGCAAGACAAACTTATGCAATTAAACTTGTAAGTAATTCTGGTACATTTGCAGCCGATGAAAAAATTACTCAGACAATTCCTACACAAACAGTTAGTAGTGTCACTGTATCTGGTAGTATAGTAACAGTAAATACTGCAGCTGCACATCAACTTGCAACTGGTCAAACAGTTAAAATAGCAGGTGGTACATTTGGTGGTGGAGTAACTACTGGACACATAGGAACACATCACATTACAAGTGTTGATGCAGATACTTTTAGATTTACAGTAGCCACTTCACGAACACCTTCAGGTACATCTCCAACAGGAGTAACTTACACAACATCCGTCCCTCAAGGAATTGTTGTAGAGTGGGATGCTACAAATAAAATCTTATTTTATGTTCAGACTTCTTATGCAGATCAAGGAACTGATGCAACTTTGAAACAAAAGATTCCATTTAGTGGCAACAGTACAATAACAGGAGCTACCTCAAATGCAACTGGTGTTCCTCATGTTGCAAGTAGTGCTACAGTCAACAATACTGTATTTGTTAGTGGTTATACAAACCCCGAATTACAACCCGATTCTGGTGATATAATTTATATCGAAAACAGAAAACCAATTAGTAGAGCATCTGACCAAACAGAAGACGTAAAATTAGTCGTTGAATTTTAAGAGAATAAAATGCAAAAAACAAATTTAAATGTAGCACCATATTATGATGATTTTAGTGAGGATAGTTTATATCATCGAGTATTGTTTAGACCAGCCTTCTCAGTACAGGCTCGTGAACTAACTCAGTTACAATCTATCCTACAGAACCAAATTGAAAGAATGGGTTCTCACTTTTTTAAAGAGGGAACTGTAGTAATTCCGGGCCAAACTGGATTTGACATTACATACTCTTTTGTAAAACTTCAAGCTACATTCACAGTTGGTTCAACTGTACATACTACAGAAAATTTTAGAACTGATTTAATCGGTACGAAACTTACAGGTGCAACAACTGGTGTTATTGCAAAAGTTGTTAATGCGGTTGCTGGTGATGGTACGGATGACCTTACTTTATTTGTAAAGTATGAATCGTCTGGAACTGCAGCTGGAGGAACAACTAATACAGTCTTTGGAAATGGTGAAATATTAAATACTGATACTGCAATTTCATACACAACTGGTGGAACTACTTACACTATTAATGCGGCTCAACAAGCCGGACTTTCTTCTGCATCCGCTGCCTCAGGTGTCGGTTCTTCTGCAAGTGTTCAAAAAGGAATCTTTTATGTTCGTGGTTCTTTTGTTCAAGCAAAAACTCAAACAATTGTTTTAGAAAAATATTCTAATACTCCCTCATACAGAATCGGATTCACAGTAACCGAATCCCTAGTAACTCCTGAAGAACAAACTGCACTTCTAGATAATGCAACTGGAAGTACTAACTATGCAGCCAAAGGAGCTCATCGTTTACAATTCACTCTCACTCTTGCAAAGAAAGCGATAGGTTCTGCTGATGATGCAGATTTCATTGAACTTATGACTGTCAAAGAAGGTCAAGTATTATCATCTGTTCGTGGTACAGAATACTCCGTTCTTGAAGATACTCTTGCCAGACGGACGTATGAAGAGTCTGGTGACTATGTGGTTAGAGGATTTGACATAGACATGAGAGAACACTTTGATGATGGACTTAACGATGGAGTGTACACTTTAGCAGATGGTGGTGACGCTTCAAAGATTGCAATAGGTATTGCGCCAGGAAAAGCATATGTTCGTGGTTATGAGATTGGTACACTTGCACAAACATTCATCCCACTAAACAAAGCACGCACTACAGATTTTATTCAAAACAACGCTACCACATTTAGTGCTGGTAACTTTATTACAGTAGAGAATGTTTTCGGTTCACCAGATATTAGTTCTGATGGAAACGATAGTAAACCATTCAAGGAAGTGGAATTACGAAATCAAAGAATGCCGGTTACTCATGTTGCGGATAGTGATGGTGCAGGGGGAACTAATAGTTTTATAGCTAATGATCTTAGTTTAGTGGTTGATTCAACAGAACGATTCCCCGCCACAGGGGCATTTATTATACAAATTGGTGATGAAATAATTCATTGTGCTTCACTATCTTCAAATACAATAACAGTAACTAGTGGTACTGGCAGAGGTTATCTCGGCACTACACCAGCAATTCATGTGGTAGGGACACCAGTATATGTTTGGGGTATGGATTTATTTCATACTGCAAGTAACTGGACAGGAGCTGTTTCATATCCAACTGAAGGTGCTGACGCTGGAACACAGAGAGGTGCAAGGACAGTTGGAGTTGCAAGAACAAGAGCCTTTGAAGTTGGTTCTGCAGCCGTTTCAACATTAGCAGGTAAACATCCTAGAACATCAACATTTCATCAATATCTTTTTGATACCAGAATGTTGGCAAAACTAACTGTCACCGCAGTTTCTAATAAAGCATTTGATGCAACTCATTTTTTACATAACGGAGCTCAAGTAAAGGGTTCAAGTTCTGGTGCTACAGGATTTGTTTATATCGCACCACAAGATGTAAAGTTTAATATGACGGCGGTGACTAGTTCTTCAACTACAGTAACAGTACTATCTACAGCCGGACTTGAAGTTGGTATGGGTGTTTCAGTTGGAACTGGTGTCCCTGCAACCCAAGCGGCTTTTATTCCAGCTGGTGCTTATATTGTTTCTATAACAAACGCTACGACTTTTGTACTATCTGTGGCATGTACTGGTAATGTAGCGGCCGCTGGTACTGGTAATTTATTATTCGGTAATGCAGTTAATGCAAATGATGGTACAAAATTAAGTATAGGAACTACATTTCATATAATTCAAGGAACAGGAACTTTTACAACCTCTGATGTTCTTTCATCTAATCTAGATGGAGACTTGGCAACTGCTGGGTCAAATGCAATTACCGCAGTAGAATATTATGCATTGTCGGATGCTCACTCTGTGTACTGTCAAAATGCAGGAGTAACAAAAGAATACGTTGCAGATATTTCTATGAGAGATCGTGTAAGACTTACAGGAACAGTTTCGGCTACAGCATCTAGTGCATTAACTGGAACTAACACACAATTTACCTCTGATTTTAAAGTTGGAGATTTGTTTGAAGTTAGTGACTCAGTTGGTACTACTAAAAGAATGACAGTCCAATCTATAACAAGTAATACAGCACTTGTTACTGAAGAAACTTTTCCAGAAACAGTAAGTAATTCTACTATCATTAGAGTTCGTGCAGCTATTGAACAACAAGAAGAATTGGTAATGATTTCTAAGTTACCAAAACCTTCTATTAAAACACTAAAGACACCAGAACTTAATAACAAACTAGATACAACTCTCAGAGTCCGTAGACAAGAGACTGTAACACTTACAGGGACTACTGGTGCATTTTCTTTACCAGAGGGGGAAACATTTGTTTCTTTTAATGTGGATGATTATATTGTTTCTGTTGTATCCTGTGATGGGTCTGGTGATACATTCCCAGCTGGTTCAGTATTATCACCACAAACTGATACTTCTGGTTCTGGTTGTTATCTAGCAATTACTGCTCAAGGATTAACAATAACAGTAAATGGTCAAAGTGGTGGTACTGTTAAGATTACATTTACTGTACAGATTGGGGTTGCGAATGAAAAGACAAAGACTATGCAACCAATGACTGAACTTCATTTACCACTTGTTTCAGCTTATGGTAGTGGAGTTGCTTATAATAACAAGGGAATATACGGAACTAACCCTAGTGATGCAGAAATATCATTACAGAAAGCTGACATATTTAAAGTTCGTGGAGTTTATATGTCTGCTGATTTATCAACCCCAGCTGTTGCTCCAACATTTTCTTACACAACAAGTGCAGGAGCTAGTTCATTAATTACAGGTGACATATTTCAATCGGGTGATAAGATAACAGGGAGTAATGGTGCAATCGCAAGAATCATTAATGGTTCAATAAGTGGTGGTGCTGGTGCAACAACTCAAGTAGCTTCTTTTTCATATCTCACAACAAAAAAGTTTACTGTTGGAACAACTCTTTCCTCATTACAAACCGCATCCACATCTTTTTCTGGAGTACTAACTCTTACCGTAGTAACGCCAGGAGATGAAGACATATTAAGTAACTACCAAATTGATACAGGAATGAGAGATACATTCTATGATCTTGGTGCTATTGCTCGAAAGCCCGGACAAGTACCACCAACCGGCAGACTGTTGATAGTGTTTGATTATTTCACACATGGTGCAGGAAACTATTTTAGTGTTGACTCATACCCTGTAGGAACATCTTCTTCTAGTATTACCTATAGTGAAATTCCTTTGTATTCTGCTCAAAGAGTAGATCCAGATACGGTCGCACCAACTGGTGAATATTCATTGGCTGATTCTTTAGATTTTAGACCACGAATTGGTGACTATGTTCATGCTAATAAATTTGCAACTGGTTCATTCTCTGCAACACCATTTTCATTTGCATATCGAAGTGGAGCATACGGATTTGAATCTGCATCTGCTTCATTAGTTGACGTTCCAAAAACAGATGATACTTTCACATCATCCTTTAACTATTACCTACCACAAAATGCAGCCTTATGGTTGGATGCTGATGGAGAATTCAGAACTGTTATAGGTGCCGCAGCTGAGAATCCAGAAAACCCAGCTCCACTAGAAGATGCAATGCAACTTGCTGAATTTAGAATTCCACAATATACTTTCTCTCCAGCCGATATAGGTATTCGTAGAGTAAAGAATCGTAGATTCACTATGAGGGATATTGGTAAAATTAGTGATAGAGTTGAGAATCTAGAATATTATTCTCAGTTGAATATGTTGGAGAAGGATACAGAATCTTATCAGATACAAGATGCTGATGGATTGGATAGATTTAAAAATGGATTCATTGTAGATAACTTTACAGGTCATAGTGTGGGTGATGGTATGCATCCAGATTATTCAATCTCTATGGATATGGCAAATGGAATTCTGAGACCAGAATTCAAACATAGAATGTCTACATTAGAAGAAAGTATATCTACTGATGCTGCAAGAACCGCAGTTGGTTATCAAAAGACAGGAGACTTAATAACTCTACCTTATACCGAAACAGAAATGGTCAACCAGCCATATGCTTCTAGAATAGAAAATGTAAACCCATTTAATGTTATGGCATGGATTGGTTCTATTGATCTTGACCCATCTTCTGATATTTGGAAAGATACAAATCGTATGCCAAACCTTGTTGTCAATAGAGAAGGAAACTATGATTCCTTTATTGCACGAAACGGAGGCAGTGCGGTTAATACAGTTTGGAACGAGTGGGAAACTTTTTGGACAGGAGAAAAATCAAATGGGGTTCAGTGGAAAGATACTTCATGGGCCACTGCAAGAGCTCAAGTTCCTTTCCGTAGAGTTATGGAAAGAACAGTTACAACCAGAACATCAAAACAATCAAGACAGGGTGTTCGTACTCAGATTACTCCAAGAATAGATTATGAATCTAAGGGAGATAAGATTGTCAGTACTGAAATTATACCTTATTGCAGAGCCAAAACTGTTAACTTTACAGGAAAAGTTTTCAAACCAAGAACGAGACTATTTGCATTTTTCGATAACGTAAATGTTACACAATATGTAACACCAACTCCACCTTATGTCAACAAGTATAATACTTTGGCAAGTGCGGTTCTTAATACTGGAACTGCTAATATTGTATTAAATAATGCATCGTTATTTTTATCTGGTGGTGGACAAGTTACTATTGGTAGTGAAGTTATTACATATACCGGAAAATCTGGTAACACACTCACAGGAATATCAAGAACTGCAGCTGCAGCTCATACAAATGGATCGATTGTTTATGCAACAGGTACAGCCGGTGACCCACTTATCACAGGGGCCACAGGAAAAATTGCTGGAGTATTTAACATACCAGATCCAAACATTTCTGGAAACCCTGCATTTAAAGTGGGGGAAAGAATTTTCAGATTAACTTCTGATATAACAAATGGGGTACTCTCAGGAGATACAGACACGGCGGGTGAAACTACTTACTACGCAAAAGGTCTTCTTGATAATGTTCAAGAAACAATTATTGCAACTAGAAATGCTAGTGTAAGTAGTAGTACTCTTGCTCAAGGTCGAGTGGTTTCATCCACACGAGCCTCAGATAAACAGGTAGGATGGTGGGATCCAGTTGCTCAGTCTTTCTTGATTGATACTAAAGGTGGTGCATTTGTTACCTCAGTAAATTGTTACTTTCAATCAAAATCAGAAACAGTACCTTTGCAATGTCAAATGCGTACTATGAAGAATGGTTATCCAACAACAACTATTTTACCTTTTGGAACAGCTTCAGTTGAACCAGAAGATGTTAAAATATCAGAGGATGCTTCTTTACCAACATTATTTACATTTCCGTCACCAATATATTTACAACAAGACATAGAGTATTGTTTTGTTATCATGGCAAACACTCAGGACTATTTGATATGGTTGTCACATATGGGAGATATGGAAGTTGGTGGAACTAGAATGATTTCTGAACAACCTTATGCTGGAGTATTATTTAAATCTCAAAATGCATCTACATGGTCAGCTGCACAAATGGAAGATTTAAAATTTAGTATTAATCGTGCTAGTTTTACAACAACGCCTGGCGTGGTAACATTACAAAATACAGCTTTGGAATCAGTATCATTAGGACAATCACCTATTGTATCAATTCCTAACACTAAACAAATTAAAGTAAGACATCTCAATCATGGTATGTATTCTGGAACAAACAATAGTGTAACACTTTCAGGGTTGACAGGAACAGTTGCAATGGGTGCATCTAATTATAACTTAGCAGATGTTGGTGCTGCCAATGGTGCAAATGGAACATTTACTGCATTTAAAGAAGTTGGATTAGATCATTATATTATAGATTTGGGAGTAGCTCATGGTGGACAACATTTAGCCCCAACTGCAAATTTCAGTGAAGCTAAAGTAACTGGTGGAACTACTGGAAAAGGAACTGAAAACTATATGATGGATACAGGAAAGATAGTCCTACAGTTAATGGAAATTTCTGGTACTGATATAACTACTAAAATTAGAACAACTACTGCAACTAGTGCTTCTGGTGCTACTGGTTCATCATCCTTACTTGGTGGTTCAGAAACTTCTTTTGTTCTGGCTTCAGGTAGTGCAGCTGCAGAAGTGTCACCTAATGAAAACATTCAATTTGCTTCACCAGTAATGATTGCTTCTAACGTCAATGAATCTGCAAATATGGCAACTAACAAATCATTTGAAGTGTTAGCAACATTGTCTACACCGAAAGAAAATGTTAGTCCTGTTGTTGACACACAACGAATGGGTGTAATTGCAGTCCAAAATAGATTGAACAATATACAAGTAAATACTGATTATTACACAACAGCTACACTTAACAATTCGGGTACTACTGTTTTCAAAGATGCATATGCACCAAGTACCTCAGCCGATGGTGATAATAATGCAGCTGTGTATATGACACGAAAAGTTAGTTTAGCAAATGCCTCAACTTCTGTCAAAGTTCTCTTTGATGCAATTAGACTCAGTAGTGCATTTATTGATGTATATTATAAGGTTCTAAAATCTGATGATACCTCACCATTTGAAACTATCGATTGGACTTTAATGACAGTTGATAAAACTGTTTCAGAATCACAGAGTTATGTAGATTTCAAAGAGTATGCTTATGAAGTTAAAGGACTTGCAGACTTCATTGCATTTTCTGTGAAGA
>Ga0307488_10004557_pt1 | contig 11566 bp, 22 predicted proteins | sample SB02metaG_FD_202248 | JGI IMG/M metagenome (GOLD analysis project Ga0307488, IMG submission 202248) | Sea-ice brine microbial communities from Beaufort Sea near Barrow, Alaska, United States - SB 0.2 | ecosystem: Environmental > Aquatic > Marine > Coastal | place: USA: Alaska | collected...
CTCCTTCTCCTCCTCCTCCGCCGCCCGTATCAATGTGTTTCTCACCCCGTATGTCTGGTCCAATCTCAGTCGAGTGCTTGTTCTCAACGACCCTGCCGCGCGGTGCAGCTGCCGTTGCCCAAGCACATGAACGAGGAGAAGGTGCTGGGCGCCATCCAGCTGGCCAAGGACGTCGACGGGTTCCATCCGCTCAACATCGGCAAGCTAAGCATGAAGGCAGGAACTGACGGAGAATGCTCGCACACATCATTATCGCACCCGGGCAATCGCACCCAATCACATCCAATAAAGAGCGAACCCAATCAATCGCTTTGATCAACGCATTTTGAATGAACCCTCGTTTCTTGTGTAAACTGTATTCCTTTGATGTGGCGAGCACTATCTGTCAGGCCATACATGGAGGGGCACGAGCCGCTGTTCATGCCGTGCACGCCGCGTGGGTGCATCGTGCTGCTGGTAGGGCCTGATGGACACTGCTTGCCACACCCAAGACCACTCGAGTCTTCCCAACGTTAAAGCCTTGAGGATGCTCTCGTTGAGGTGACACGGAAAGGAGCAAGTGCCAGACCCAGATTTAATGTTTAGGGTTCAGGGTTTAGGAGACAACTCAAGGCATACAAGCTGTATAACCTCGAGGATGCTCGAGTTACGGGGCATCCACCACACTACAACCCCTCGATTCATGAATTTGACGGCATGCTATGACGCGGCGAGCAACATCTGTCAGACCATACCTTCTGGAGCGCAGCGGCGTGGAGCTGAAGGGCAAGAACGCGGTGGTGGTGGGGCGCTCCAACATCGTGGGCATGCCCGCCGCGCTCATGCTCATGAAGAAGGGTAGGGCCCGTTGTCGCCTGATCCTCTACCTCCGTATCATGGTGTAATCATACATACTTGCCGCATCCTCCTCCCTGGCGCCTGACACGGCGCCATCCCACGTCTGCGATAAGCAGCCCTACCTCAGTCAATGTGTGCTCTCGAGTCACCCAACACACTCGCTCAAATGATGGTCCCCGTCTCACCGGCTGAGCGCTGCTGTTGACAAAGCACAATGACAAGCACGCTGACAAAACATGCTAACATGATGGGCCCTACCTGCGGACTGTACGGTGACGGTGATTCACAGCCGCACAGGGAACCCGGAGAAAATCTGCCGCGAGGCCGACATCGTCATCGCCGCCGCGGGCAGCGCACACATGGTGAAGCGGTCGTGGATCAAGAAGGGCGCGGCCATCATCGACGTGGTAGGGCTTGACCCAGTGGCAGCCGTGTCGAAAGCGCCTGGTTTCCGTTTTCTTTGTACTAACGTGCATCGAGCCCCAAGGCGATCACATGGTCGGCAGTAACCACCCCCTTCGCCATATACTATAATATCATAGACAGCTTTCAAAGATTCCTCACAATTTCCACTTGCGGCGCTACGACGTGGGCACCAACTCCGTGCCGGACGCCACGAAGAAGACGGGGTACCGCCTGACGGGCGACGTGGACTTCGACGAGGCAGGATGGTTCGTGCGAACATGCACTCGACTGGCGTTGAATTGAGGAACGGAGTCCGCGCGTCTATATGAGGAGGTTATTGAGAACAAGCACTCGACCGACATTGAGTCGAGAAACCAAGTCATCGTGTCTGTGTGAGCGTGCACCAAGAAGGTAAATCATGCTTGGGTGTTGGTGAAAGAATGATCACCATTTGAAGCGCCTTGGGGCTCGATGAACGTTGGTCAAAAAAGGTAGGTCATACTCCGATCTCGCGTCGAGACCAGGCGAGTGCGTGTTCTCAATGACCCTTCGACGAGGTGATCAAGGTGGCGGACAAGATCACCCCGGTGCCCGGCGGCGTGGGCCCCATGACCATCGCCATGCTCCTCTCCAACACCCTTGACTCTGGCAAGCGCGCCATCGCCGTCTAAGTATTCTAAGTCTTATCACAGGGCGGCGGCGATGCGCGGCGGCGCGCGCCGCACGGGTATATTTTTTATCGCTTCGGCGGCGGCGACGGCGGCGACGGCGGCGACTTGTTTGAAAGCGCGCTGAACACAGGGGGAGCTGGTCAATGGGGCCGGAGCCTCCAACCCGAGACTTCAACCTTCTCCTTTTCGGGTGATGTTGACGCGGTTGCATTTCTGGAAGTAAACGATTCCACAAACCTAGGTCATTTAATATAGCGGACGATACATACAAAGAATACAGAATTGAGCATTTCAAGTAACCGCGCTGCGACCCGCGCTGCGGATTTCGTGGTCCAGAGCTAACGTTACAAGCCGTGTTACATGTTGGCGCCTTGACTATTATAGATCTACACTGACGGTACAAGCCATGTTTCATGCTGGCGCCTAGTTTGTTTCACTCATCACACAAGCCCCCACTTGCGCAGCTCCCCGTGCGAGGCCAGGGGCTGCCCAGGGACGGCGCCCTGAAGCTTCCCGTATGTGGCGGGCGTGGCCTGCGGGCGCCAGGGCACCATCCCCCGCGCCCGCTGCGGGGCGGACGGCCGCACCTTCTCAGGCAGCCGGGATGTACCCTGGAGGTTACTTCCACCTGACGATCGCGGCGCCGTGCCACCTTGGCGAGTGTCCCGCGCCGCCGCCGCCGCTTCCGCTGCCGCTCCCGCTGCTGTCGCCGGGCGCCGCCTGACGCTCGCCGCTCCCGAGTCCCCGTCCACCCTGCCCCATCCCCCTGCCGCTTCCGCCGCCGACGACGTCCCTGGGCGCCGCCTGACAACCGCCGCTCCCGCCACTCCCGACCCCGCCCTCGCCTCCGAGGCCCCGTCCACCCTGCCCCGCGCCCCGATGCTGATGGTGGGACTGGTGGCGGGGCGACCCGTTGGCGGCCGCTGCGGCGCCGCCGAGTAGAGATTAATGGATGGTGCTCTCCACGTCATAGGATGCCATTTGACTCAAGAAACGAGGTTTTCAATTGCGGTTGATCACGTGGCGAGCACCATGGTAGTCGCCATGTCATAGGATGCCGTTTAACTCAAGAAACGAAGGTTCGAAATGCGACTGCTGACGCGGCGAGCACTGTCCATCAGTTCCTACCGCCGAGCTGAGCTCGATGGCGCGCCGGAGCTCGTCGGTCTGGATCCCGGGCGCGCGCGCTGCCGACCCCCCACGCGCTAGCGGCGCGAGTGTCCTCATGCGCCGCACCCACTCGTCCACGCTCTCCTCCTTGCCCTGGCTCGCCGCGGACCAGAGGCTTCCACCACCTTTTCAGCTTAACATAAGCACTTGCAGAGAGATGCATTGGGTAGGTTGAGTGGTGTGTATCAGTATCGATGGGTCATAACTCGCAACAAACTGGCACAAAGCGGCTAACTGACCAAACATGGCTTAGGTTGAGCTGAGAAGCGGACAAGTGTAAGCCCCTGCCAGGGACGCGTCACTCGCCCAGCTGACCCTTCGCTGTTCGGCAGGTGGCGCGAGCGAGGAGGAGGTGGACACCTCCGCGAATTGCCAGCGCGCCGGCGGCTGCCGCGGCAGCCCGAACACGGCCGCCGCAATGGTATGCTGCATGTTGTGGACCGTGGAAAAGTCGAGGGCGCCCCGGGACCCGGGCCTCGACGTCCCGCCCCCGCCCCAAGCCCTGCCCCCCACCCCGGCACCGGCCGCCGTCGCGATGGTTTGCTGCATGCTGCGGACAGTGGTGAAGTCCAGGTTGCGGTCGCCTCGTGACCCGGGCCTCACCGTGCAGCAGGGTCATTGAGAACAAACACTTGCCTGCCATCAGAGCATGACTTGCCTTCAGGGTGAATGCTCGTAGAGATGCGCGGAGGAGGAGGTGGAGAGGCAACGTCGGTCGAGTGCTTCTTCTCAGTAACTCCCCTGCCTTATTGCCCAGCAGGCTGGCGTCGAATTGGGATCTGGACCTCGCAGTGTCGCCCATCAAGGGGGCGGTGCGGACTCTGGCGTCGATGGTCCCCGGCGGGGGCGTCGCGAACCACTTATGGTGCCGCGCGTTGTCCCCGTCATCGCTGGCACTCTCGGCCGCTCCCACTTCCGCCGCCGCCGTCGTTGGGCGCCGCCCGACGTTCGCCACTCCCGCCACCACTGCCACTGCCGGCCCCGATCCCCCGTCCTCCCTGCTCGACTCCTCCGCCGCCGCCGCCGCCGCCCCCGAGCTCTCGTCCACCCCGCCCCATCCCCCCGGGCTGACGGCGGGACTGGTGGCGGGGCGCTGAAACCGCTTCCCAGGCGAGGAGGGAGGGCTCTGATTCGGGCGTGGGGTTACGTCGGCCACTGTGGGGGCAAAGCGAGAGAGAGCGCGGGCGTGTCCCCTCTCGGGGAGTAAACGGCGACGATCTGTTGGTAGGGCCAGGCAGATGTTGGTCACCGCGTCATAGGATGTAACTCAAGTCAAGCACTGAGAATGAAAAATGCGTGTCGATGGCGGACCTGGCAGATGTTGCTCGCCATGTGATGGGATGTAATTCACCTCAAGCATCCAGAGTTCAAAATGCGTGTCGATGATGTGGCGGGCAATATCTGCCAAGGACCTCACCTCCGCGCCTCAAGGGCTCGGGACAGGGCGGCGGAGGCTCCCGCCACGAGTGTGCCTTGGGAGCGTCCTCGGGAGCGTGCGCGGGAGGTTCAGAGGTTGGAGGGGTTGGTGTAGCAAACGCCGCCGTGCCTCCTCCACCTCCTCCTCCTCCCCCTCCACCTCCTCCTAATCCTAATCCTCCTCCTCCTCGGACTCCTACTCCTCCTCCTCCCCCTCCGCCTCCTCGGACTATCCCGCTGCGTGGACGCGGCTGATGCGCCTGCTGCGGCGGCTGCTGCGGCGGCTGTGGTTGCGGGCGCGAGTTCTCGTCCAGGGCCCAGGGGCTTACACTCGTTCCCATTTCCGCTCAACTTGAGCTTACCTTGCCCCTTTCCGCTCAACTTAAGCTCACATTGTCGACCATATAACCCAAATTAACCAGGGGATGTGTCCCATAGGTGCTCAAGTTGAGCTCTAACGTGAGCGATGTGTCCCGAAGGTCCTCAACTTGAGCTCTGAAGTGAGCGAGTGTAAGCCCCTGCCAGGGCCCAGATTTGTTTTGGTGCACCGATTGTAGTTTTTGGCGGAGTGGTTGTTGTTGTCGGTGGCTCCTCCGCCGCGCGACCCTGCGCGAACGCCGCCGTTCCCCAGGGGCTTACACTCGTTCCTAATTCAGCTCAACTTGAGCTCTTCTGTACACCGTAGGGTCTAGGACCCAACTTATCTCATGAATGTGTCCTGGAGTTGCTCAAGTCGAGCTCTAACGCGAACGAGTGAATATGTCCTGGAGTTGCTCAAGTTGAGCTCTAACGTGAACGAGAGTAAGACCCTGCCGTGCCCCTGCTAGCTACCCGCTTCTCCCGCTTCTGCTGCTGCTTTGGATGCTGCGGGTGCGGGCGCGAGTGCTGGTCATCGTCCAGGACCCATCGGCCCGACGACGCGGCTTGCTCCGTTTTAGCCGTCGCCCATTGCGCGCGGTCGACGAATGGTGACTTGAGGCGGCTCAAGTAACGTTCCTCGGCGGCGGCGGCTCCGGCGCTCTGTATCGGCGCCGGCTTGGACCAACCAAATTTGACCCCGCTGCCTGTGACCAGGGGCTTAGACTCGTTCGCTTCTCAGCTGAACTTGAGGACCTTCGGAACACATCGCTCACTTTAGAGCTCAAATTGAGGACCTTCGGGCCACAGCCACGGGATATTTTGGGTTGTATGGGGGACACAGTGAGCTGGAGTTGAGCGGAAAAGGGCAAACCACCCTCAAGTCGAGCGGGAATGGGGACGAGTGTAAGCCCCTGCCGGTGACGCCAGTCACGCTGAGTGGGGGGTCTCGAGGTCGCTCGGCGGGAGGGCTCCACAATCGTAGCTTCTGGTGCGTGTTTATGGGGGAACCGAATGGGTCTACCTCGTCCACCTCCTCCCACCCGACCACAGCGCCGCCCGCCGAGCCACGTCGAGTCCTGCCAGACCCGTTCACGACCACCCCGGCGACCCCCATCCTCGCCACGCCCCGCCACTCCGCCCTCGGCCCCTTCGACGGCTCGGCGGGACCCTCAATCCGCCCGCCTCGTCAGGGCACCTTCCCCGAACCACCAGTCCCGCCCGCCACTCCGGCCCGCCACTCCGCCCCTTCACTCCGGCCTCAGCCCCTTCGACGGCTCAGCGCGACCTGCAGTACGCCCGCCCCGTCAGGCAACCTTCCCCAACCACCAGTCCCGCCCGCCACTCCGCCCCACCGCAGTCGAGCAGCGCAGTCTCCCAAATGGAGGAGGCAAATGTGGCCCTGACCTTTTGCAAGGCCTGCCACGTGTGCACGCCAGTAACTAACGAAGAGATTATTTTCGTGTTTTGTGACATCGGTGAGATAATAGACCGTCGAATTTCCTCGTCACCCCAACAACAAAACGGACGGGTCGCGGTCGCTGTATTCATTTATTGCTGTCAGGTTCAGCGGGACAGTGCGGGCCTTGCGGTCGCGTCACTTTAGCAGCTTCGCGCAACCACGTCGCCGTCCGGCGCCGCCCCGGCGCACCCAGCGCGCGGTCGACCTCATGTCGTCATCGCGCCCCACGCCCGGTGGCGGCGGGCCCGAGCCCGCGCCCTCGCTCGCTGGCCACTCTCTCGAATCTCAGATCCTTGGAGGAGGCGGAGGCGGGGGCGGGGGCGGGGGAGGGGGAGGGGGAGGGGGCGGCGGCGCCCCCCCTATCCCACAAAAAGCGCTTACGTTGAGATGAAAAGTGGACGAGTTTAAGCCCCTGGCCGGCGGCCGCGTCGTGGGCGTGAAGCCGCAGAACCTGGTCGACGTCGTCGGGCTGCTCGACCTGGTCGCCCTGCCCGACGTCTTCAGGCAAGAGGTGCTGCAGCGGCTGGACCCCACGGACCTCGCCATTCTGCGTCGGGTGAATCGGGGCCTCAGGGCGGCGGTGGAATCTTCGTCCGACCTCCCGCGTGCGAGGAGGTGCCGCTCGTGGTTGATCAGTTTGTCAGGTCCGTCGAGCGGCTATCTTGGGCGAAGGACAACGGGTGCTCGTGGACCGAGAGCACGTGTTCAAGCATTGCTGAGGAAGGAAACCTGGAGGTGTTGCAATGGGCGCGGGCGCACCGGTGTCCAGGGACTCTTGGACGTGTACGTACGCCGCTAGGTTCGGACACCTGGAAGTGCTGCAGTGGGCGCGGGAGCACAACTGTCCGTGGGATGGGACGACCTGTGCCGCCGCTGCTCAGGGCGGGCACCTCGATGTGCTGCGGTGGGCGCGAGAGCGTGACTGTCCATTTGATGAGACGACATGTGCCGAAGCAGCTTTTCACGGGCAGCTGGCGGCGCTGAAGTGGCTGCGAGAGCACGGCTGCCCGTGGGACGCGCGGACGTGTGATTACGCCGCCGAGGGCGGGCGCCTGAAGGTGCTGAAGTGGGCGCGGGAGCACCACTGCCCGTGGAGTGTGTCAACCTGTGCACACGCCGCTTTGAGCGGGCAGCTGGAGACCCTCAAATGGTTGCGGGAACACAACTGCCCGTGGGATGAGGAGACCTGTGCCGCCGCCGCTAAGTTCGGGCAGTTCGAGGTGCTGAAGTGGGCGCGGGAGCATGATTGTCCATGGGACGCGCATAACGTGCGAATTAGCCGCTGAGGGTGGGCACACGGAACTGCTGCAGTGGGCGCGGGCGCACGGCTGCCCCGAGTAGCCCCCGACATGGCTGACGAGGCTGAGGTGGCTGAGGGGGGACGCGAGTGGTCGGGGGCGGGAGCGTGGTTGGACAGGCCGGGGGCAGGTGCGGGGGGTATCAAGATTGGCAAGCGGGAGCCAAGATCACGAGAGGGAGATCCTTTCATGATAGAGCCATAGAGTCATCCGTTTATGTAAAAAGCAGCTATTGTGTTGAGGCCTCACACCGCATCACACCGCATCCACCCCCACACCCTCCTCATCCTCCCCCTCCGCCGCTGCCTGGCTCTCCCGCATCATCCTCTCCTCCAGCAGCCGTACGCCGCGCGACGCAAGCTCCGGGCTGTAGCATTGAACGCAAGCATGTGCATATTATCCGATAACATCATTACAATATACGAGAGTAACTCTCATCTAAACGACGCCGCCGCCGCACCGCCGGGTTGGCCGCCGCGGCCAGCCTCACACCGCATCATCCCCCACACCCTCCTGCCCCTCCGCCGCCGATCGGCTTGACGCTAGCCTCTCCCGCTCCATTCTCTCCTCCAGCAGCCGCGCGCCGCGCGACGCCAGGTTTCTCTACACCCTCCCCCCCCACTGACCCAGCCTCACACCGCATCATCCCCTACACCCTCCCCACCCTCCACACCCTCCTCCCACTCCGCCGCCGACAGCGTCGACGCCAACCTCTCCCGCTCCATCCTCTCCTCCAGAAGCCGCGCGCCGCGCGACGCCAGCAACCTCTTGCGCTCTGCCTCCTTGGTGTACAGCCGCAAGTTGACAAAACCAAAGGGTAACGCGCGGTGCTTCATATTGTAGCTTCACGGGGGAAGGGCGAAAGCCTGGTGCCGCCTCATACACGCAGAAGTGTCGCGCTCTCTCTCACGGGGGCCAGGGCGAAAGCATTGTGCCTCCTTATACACGCGGACGCGTCTCTCTCTATCTCTCCGATATTGTAGCCTCAAGCGCTGGAACCAAGCGCGGTCAACTCGGGACAGGCTGTACCGCCCTTCCTTTGGATCGAGCACCCGCGGGGAGGTGGGACTGCCAGGCCCGTCCGGGTGATCCATGACGCCGCCGCCGCCGCCGCCGCCGCCGCGCACCACGCGCCTCCCTGCACCCCCCATTGCGTTGGAATTCCAGGATGGGCCGCCGCCGCCGTCGCCTAGGGACTGGTCGATAGTGCTCGCCACGTCATAGGATGTCAACTAATTCAAGAAACGAGGGTCAAAACAGAGTCTGATGGCGTGGCGAGCATAATAGTGCTCGCAACCTCATAGGATATCAATTGACTCAATAAACGAAGGTCAATACGGCGTTCGATGGCGTGGCGAGCACTATCCATCAGTCCCTACCGTCGCTCCCCGCCCCCCGCGCCGGCTGCCCGCAGAACAGCGCGTGGCACGGGTCGGTGAGGCGGCGCACCAGCGGCTGCAACGGCGATGGGAACTGCGCGGCGAACGCGAAGTCCTCCGACGCGTCGCCTTTAGGCCGCTCGTCGCCGTGCGACTGGAAGTAGCGCAGGTACGCCCACCCAGCGTACGCGCCGAACGCCACGATGTAGCGGCGCAAGTTGAAATTGTAAGCAAACTTGAAGGCACTCCGTCATATCTGACTCGTAACTCCAAGCGCTAAGACCAAGCTCGTGCAACATGGGTTTCAACTCAACCTTTCGTCAATCTGCACCACACTACCACGAAGAGCTCGAGCCCGATGTGGTGGTGTTCCGCGCCGCTCAGTATGCACAGCGCCGCGGTGGCTGTGCAGTATATCGTCGGCAGGTGCTTGTTGCGCAGGCCCAAGAAGCCGAGCGCGGCCGGCAGCTAGGGCCTGAAGGGTGATGCTCGCCATGTCATATATCATACCGTTTCACTCACGAGACGGGGGTTCAATTTGCGTTTGGCGACGTGGGCGTTACAATCATTGCTCGCCACGTCATGGGATGCATGCCGTTTAACTCAAGAAGTGGGGGCTCAATATGCGATTCAATATGCGTTCGATGACGGGGTGAGCAATACATGTCGTCAGGCCCTACCGGCAGTGGCACGCGCTCGTCCGGCAGCAGCTGCCGCAGCGCCACCATCAGCGCGGCGAGAATGCCGTGGAAGCCCGAGATGTAGCGGCACACAAAAGTTGAAAGCAAAGCTTGAAACCGGTTCATCATATGTTAGCTTCAAGCTGCGACCAAGCGCGGACAACCCGGGGTCAACCTGGGGTCAACCCAGGGGTCAACCCAGGGGTCAACCCAGCTTCAACCTTGGGTCCACATGGGGTCAACCTGGCGTCAACCTTGGGTCAACCTGGTGTCAACCTGGGGTCAGCCTTGGTCAACCTGCACCGCCCTACCGAGAACTTGGCGAACAGGTAGAACTGCGAGCGCGTGACGATGTACAGAAAGTACATGGTGACGAAGGTGCAGGCGCCCACGGCGAGGTTCACCACCACCACGAAGTGCACGAACTCCGCGGCGCCCCAGGCAGGAGGGTCATTGAGAGTAAGAACTCGACCGAGCTCGGAGCATGACCTACCTTCAGGGTGAGAGCTCATCCACTCGCGCGGACTCAGTTCGTGGTGGCCAACCAAAACCCCGGGCCTGCGTATGAGCAGTCACCCTCGCCCTCGTAAAAGGCTGATTTCGCTTTTTCGTCGATTCACCATCGATCGAGTGCTTGTTCTCAACACCCGCCCTGCCAGATGGGCTCCACCAGGCGCCCCAAGTACATGACACCCAGCATGTCCACCACAGCGCCCACCAGGCTCATCTCATAATACCCCGCGGTGAATATGTTCCACACATTCGGCACCGTGTGCTCGGGCACCAACGCAAAATAATTCGCCGCCCAGCATGTAGCGCCGCAGGTTGACATGAAAAGCAAAACTTGAAAGCAGTTCATAATGTGTTAGCGTCAAGCGCTGCAACGAGGCGTTTTCAACGACGGGTCTGAAGCTCTAAACCGGTTTCAACATGCACCACACTACCAGGGTGCGTTATAAGCATGTGACCATATGTTAGCGTCAAGCGCTGCAACGAGGCGCTTTCAACGACGAGTCTCGCGGGTCTGAAGCTCTCAGTCGAGTTCAAGTTGCAGCACCCTACCAGGGTGCGATGAAGTTGACAACGTACGACACGCCCAGGATGACGCTGATGGCCTTCGTGGTCGGGCCGCGGGGTAAGGCCGCCGGGGTAAACGAGGGACGAAGTGACAACGCTAGGCTGAACCGTTTATTGACTAAGGCCATGCGCTACCCTAGCGCTAAACCCTTTCGAGGGGGGTCTGACATTTGTAGATGTGAGTGCGCTCATGTCATTTCATTTTTAGCATCTAGCTAGGTAGCGCGCGTATACTCTAACTTCCGAGTTACACGCTTTTATAGATAGATAGCCGCGGGGAAAGGCCGCCGGGGTAAACGAGGGACGAAGTGAATAACGCTCGCCACATCACATAACGCGATGTCGACGCCAGTCCATAAACCAGAGTTCTGTATATGGTGGTGGATGGCGTGGCGTGTGAGCCGTTTCAGGCCAAGCGGAGGCGTCTAGTTGGAGTGAGGCCCGGCCGTGGGGTGTGTGTCACAGGCCAAAGTCAAAACGGTGGTGCAGGCCTTTGTCTCGTTGGTGAAACACCGAATCCGATTGGCGTGGTGTGGGTCAGAGCACAGGGCCCTACTGGAGGTGGCGATGAGGCCGCTCAGCTCCCCGCGCACCCGTGCCACCAGCTTATCTATCTCCGCTACCCATGTGTAGGGTGTGTAGCGGTGTAAGTTGTTAGCATGACTTGGAAGCAGTTGGGTCATATTTTGGTTTTCGTCCAGGAGGAAGAGGCGGAGGCGGAGGAGGAGGAGGAGACGCTTGCAGCACGGGCTTCAGCGTTTCAGCTTGCACCGCTCTAGTCCCTACCCACGTGCCGTCGACGCTGTTCCGCCCC
>Ga0307488_10004558_pt1 | contig 11565 bp, 9 predicted proteins | sample SB02metaG_FD_202248 | JGI IMG/M metagenome (GOLD analysis project Ga0307488, IMG submission 202248) | Sea-ice brine microbial communities from Beaufort Sea near Barrow, Alaska, United States - SB 0.2 | ecosystem: Environmental > Aquatic > Marine > Coastal | place: USA: Alaska | collected 2017-05-06
CTGCTGGCCTATCTATTATATCAACTAGGTTACTTTTAACTTCATCATCCAGAATTAGCTTATCAACATTCAAAAACAAATGTCCATCACTTGTCTCTTTGATTTTGTCTTTGTTTTTTAAAAGTAATATAGCTAAAGATGGGGGAGGATGATTATCAGCATAACTAACATCTACATGCCAGCAGCTTGCAAGTAATTTAATATCAGTCTTTAGCGCGACATAATCAATATCAACACTTTGGACTTGTAATTGTTCCTCATCCGTAAACTTTATAGCTGAAGAATAATAGTTAATCCAATAAGCAACTGCTTGTCCACCTACTACGTGTACATAAGAACTTAACTTATCCAAATTAGGGACTAATTCAGCATTAAGTTGAAACAACTGTTCAAGAGGTTTTAAATAATTATCAAGCAAAAGGAGGCTTTAGAATAAATATATTATCTGGATACCATTCTAACAAGTGAATTACTCGCAGGACGAACTCGTCCATATGAACAACCTCTAGCACGATCGGCTGGAAGTGCAGACATGTTTCTAGCATAAACGCTTTGACTATTACGCTTTTCTGCTGCTGCTTCTGAGTAATTATTTTGACCAGGCATAGCCTAAATCCACTTATTTAATTGAATGTACAATATAATAATACATCACTGACTGTATAAGAATCAAGCGATAGATTATTTCTTAGTTGAGAGCAGGTCATATATTACTTAAAAAATAACTAGCTTCAGTTGCATTGTAGCCAATTCCATTCACAAAATAAATGGAAACTCCTTATATTTTTTTCTTTATCAAAGTCTAATTGATTAAAATACATTATCCGCAGTATAGGAAAAAATTAATGCTTTTATTGTCAATACGTTAAAATAAAAACCAATTGACATTTTGTTAATATAATATGGTCTTGGTAATATATCTTTCATTGGAGAAATAAGCTTTGTATCTTGTTTTTATGTGTCGCAATATGGCCTAAAACAACCATCCTCTTACTTCGTCAAAATTAACTAAGTACAAGGGCTGAGCTTTAGGCTCTCCCTCGAAAGGTTTTTTACTAATAAGATAATTTTGTAGAGTGTACTCAACCATTGAAGCTCGTACGTTCAATGAGAATGTTTCACCGCCCCCATGTTCCATCATTATGACCTTTCTCTGTGCTGCCGATAATTCGGGGTGTGGGGCAACAACAAGTTCAACAGTTGAGTGCCAAGCCTTATCATTCTCATTATCTATATTTGATGCCGAAGAAACTATAGCTTTTGTAATTCGACCTAGATGAAAGTCCCTAAATTCATTTCTTAATTCATCATAAGCACGGCAATGCCAACGGAGTCCACTGTTTGCTAGAGCAAATGGATGAATAGTTCTCTTAGTACCCGAAGGACTTGTCATTGAAAAGTATTCAATATCTAGTGATAACTTACCCGAAATTGCTTGAGACACTGCTCTAACTATCTCAGGTTCAGCGTTGAACCTAGAGTTAGGACCTAACTCTAAAGCAGATGACGACCAAAAGTTCTCTCGGTAAATATTGGCATAGTAACTAATGAACAACTCATATTCATTCCACTTTGAATTAGTATGATTTGCTTGAAAATTTTCTGTAGGCTCAAAACGCTTTTGAGCCTTGCTGTATGTTAAATTATCAGGATATAGCTCACGGTAACTCACCATGTCCTTAGTTATATTCCCTATTGTTACCCCAAATAGCTTAGACAAGCGAGTTGCATTAACAGCTCCTTCCCAATAGGCTAGTATTTCAATGGCTTTAAAACGATTCGCTTTAGTTATAGATATTGTTACAGATGTCATTTTATTATTCTTATATTGTCTGTTTTTGAAATTGAAAACTGATGCTTAATCAAATGTTCTTGAGTTATAGCGATTCGATGTTCTCTCAAATAAATCAGCATATCCATTATCGGCTTTGGTGTTAATTTGGATTTAATTCGTTTCGTTAACTGCTCTGTTTGATCTAAAAATGAATCCTGTTTATTTAATCTTTTTAGTTTTTCTTTCGATATTTCATGAATTTCATTCCAATTCCTCGGATGAAGAATATGAATAGATCTAATCTCTGCTAAGTTCAGTGCCATATCATAGCCAGCGGCATCAAAATCATAGAAAACGCCTACCGGAATATCATCAGTTAATCTACCTATGAGATCTACCAACATATTCTGATTTTGACCATGTCCTCGATAAACGATTAAAGAAGACTGAAACTCTTTCGGTAATAAAGGGATTAGCTCATCCCAATGAGTCATTAAAGTCCCGTTTTCAATGACCAATAATGATTCAATTTTTTCTGCATCTATATTGTAAGCACTCAAACTAACGACAACACCCGGTGGTGTTGTAAAGTTAGAGTCATCTTTTACTGGTAACGGTAACCTTTGGCTTCTAGCCATTGGCAGCAACTCTTCAAATACTCCCCTTTGGGACCATTTATCCTGAGATGTATGCTCTGAAGAGTCCATTCTATTCTTAGCATCTAAATCAATAGCAAGAATTGATGATCCATATAGATTATCTCCATAAGACTCCAACAAATCCAGCTCATCAAAAGTAAAATTGATTTTCTTACCGTTTAGTTGCCCAACATTAACTTCATCACAGATTTCACGCCAAAGCTTTGAATCTTTAACAATACTCTTACGTTGCCGTAATACATCTTGAAGCATTCGAACCTTTATTTTATCCATTGTTCACCCGACTAAAGCTGATATCTCTGACATAGTGATTACCATTGAAAGGCATAATGACTTTTTCATCTAAAGTAAGCTTTATCTTCCCAGTAAGCTCAGATTTCTGGGCCTCATAGTGTTCCATTAAACATAACATCCAATCTTCAGGTTCAGCGTCAACTTCCAGTAATTCATGAGCTTTTAGAGCTGTTAATTCAGTCATGTCACTTTCTTCATTTAATAAAGCATCAAAGAAAAAGTCTACATTTTCTTCTAGGGTATCAACATCACCTTCAATTGATTTTCCACGCTCGTCTGTAACTTCAACTTCTTCATCCTGATTATCATTTACATTTTCTCTACTAACATTCTGCATAACCGAAATTGCAATATTCGACAAAAGATCTTCGTCTATAGCGCTATCAATATCAGCACGACTAGTAATCTTTATTGAGTTGATGCGATTGAATGCTGGAGGTAAATCCATAACAGAACCAAGTTCAGGTATATAGCCAGGATTTTTTTGGTAATGAGTATAAAATGAATCTATAAGTAGATTCAGTCTTTGTATCTCTTTGTCTTTAATTAATTTAGCGATCATTTCTAATAGACGATGAGCTGTAGTACTTAGCTCTTTTAGACATTTATCTACGTGACTTTTTAATGTCTTCATCAAAAGTCTCTCTAACATGAGATCCGACCCTGCCCAATCTCTAATGTCAGCAACGCTCAAACTGCTAAAAACTTCATTCAATTTTGCTATCTCATTTTTACAACGAGTAGTTTCACGTATTCTAATATCAATGCTTGAAATGGTACTAAATTCATTTCCTACAACATGAGCAAAAGATTGAATAGTGTCAGTGAGTTCACTCATAATGTCTAAAGTGAACTCATGTATTTGATCTTGATATAATAATTTGTCATCTTGATTTTTGTTTTTAGCAAATTGATAGTTTTGGATCGCATTACGTAGTTCTTCTATCATGCCTGCGAAAGCTTGATGAGTTTCCCTTAACCGATACCGTTTAGTAACATGGTTTAGTAATCTTCTGACTGTGCTATGAACCTGTATTCCCATTGTATCGTCTACAAAGTATGCTAAGTTGTTTTTCTGTAATGCCCTGATTGCATTGTCATTATCAGGTATGTCCGCAATTTGTCCTCGTGACATAAAACATGATTCATCTATAGTGGCAATGTTTCGATATAATGCTCCTGTAGCTGATTTCACCTCATCTTTACGGCTCATTAGAACATTTCCTTTTGCACTTCACCTTTAGTTTCAGAAAGGTCTATCCCTTCAAATTGACAAATAAAATCTAATTGATCATAAACGAGAGACCATTTTGCTGTTGCTATATATACAGCTCCTGAGCCACCAACACTTATCAAAAATCCATTATCAGTTAAGTACTTTAAAACACCTCTTAATTTAGCCTTAGATTCAATTGATTTTTGATCTCGTCTAAGTCTATGTGATATTTCATCTAATTGGCTATTCAGTGAAGCCGAGTCTTCTATCGCTGCTAGTAGTTCAGACTCCATTAAACGATAACCTGCTTCAATAGGTCGTGAATCTGGGTCTGTTCTTCTTACTAATCTTAACCAAAGAATTAATCCTTCAAAGGATGCTTGAACCACTTCAAATTCACGTTTTACAGCAGCTCTATGTTTAGGATTAGAAAGGTCTTTATACGCACAGAAAAACCCGGTTTTATCTCTTGTCGTTATAATTTTTTTACTAATTTGGTGAAGAAACTTTTGGATTGAATTTAGGTTTTCTTCTTCTAGGAGATAACGATAAAGTTCTGGTTGAGTAACTTCACATAGAACATCACCGTTAAGTAGGGCTTCTATACAACTTTCAAAACGTTCACTCATGAGGTAACTCCTCAACTTGCTTATTTATTGTTGTTGTTGTTGGTATTTCAACATCCTTAAGCAATGGATTTACTTTTTTACTTTTCCAATCTGTATACTTAATTACGCCTTCATCTTTAACTAAATGATTCTTAGTTGTGAAATATTTTCTAAGTACTGAAGGTGGATTGGGCTGAGCACAAAAAAGCGCAATATTATGTTTATCCATAAACTTAAAAAGGAGTGTAGTATTTTGAGTAGATAACTTTCCTAATTCATCTAACGGCCAATGAATTTTTACATTCTCATCACGACAAAGGTATCTAGTCATTCCACAAAAAACAACTATGACGGCTAGCATTGAAATCCCTGTACTACTTACATTTTTAAGATCATTATCATTTCGAATATTAACCAATCTACCGTTTTCTTCTAAGGATATATTTATTTCTACTAGCGAAGCTATGTCGCTCGTTATTTTGGAAGTCCTCAAGCTATCAATCACAGCAGCAAACGAATTAAAAAAATCATTAGTGGGCAGTTGACCTCGCTCAAGCTCTTGCCAAGATGTCCATGACGTATTGAAATTCTTTAAATCTTTCCAAACATCATATTCATTGATTTTTGAAACTAAACTAATGTCGATATTACCAATCGCAGGAAATTCATGTTGTGTATTGATGTTACTTGCTAATGTTGAAGAAACGCTATTTACTTTTCTATTAAGGCTATCAAGACTTTGGTAAAAACGAATAACTTGCTCACCGACACTCCTTATTGACTCGATGGTTATTGAGGTTATGTCCGGTATTGAAGTATCAATAAGTATCGCTATATCTTGAATTGATTCAAGAAAAAACTCTTCTTCATGAGGTTCATATTTACTTAGCTCTTTACGTGAATCATAAAGCTGCAACCACAGTTCATTTATCTTAGTTTTATTGTTGGTTTCGCTTAAAAAAGAAACGACATTTCTAACAACTTTAATAATTGATCGTTTCAATCGAACCGCTTCAGTTACTGAGTCATTAACACTTTCAAATAAAAGAATAGGAGCCTCAGCTAAATCAACATCTGAAGCTTGTATATCAACGGGCGCAAGTTCTAAATGCACAAAAATATTACTTAAACACCCTTGAGCTGATTCTTCTGATTTCTTAAGGTTGGTAATTTGAACAGTTAGATTACTTATTTTTTCATCTAAACTTTTTTTATTTTTATCAAATTCTCTCTGATTAATTTGTGCTCTTTGCTCTAACGAACTCACTTCACCAGTAATATCTTTATCTTTATTATTAAAATAATCTAACTTTGACCATTCTAATTTTTCCCAGCTATTATATTGAGTAACTAGCTCTCGATAGTTTTCCACTTTCTCCAATACCTCAAGGCACTTATCTTTTCGAGCTTTAGCTTCAGTTTCCACTTTGTTATCAATATTTAAATCGCTAAGTATGGATTCGAATAACTTATCTAAATCTCGACACTGCTTTTTCAATATGTCGTCAATATTGGATATATTTTGCTCAATAATATCTATACTTTGAGTAGCCTTTTCATCTTTAAATGAAAACCTTTCTTTTTCAGCTAGAACTAATTGATGATATTTAATAGATATATCATCAATATTGCTTTGTATAATTTGATTTAATTGTTCGATCTCTGTGTTAATTATCTTTTCTTCTACTTCTGCCGATTTAAATCTCTCTAGTCCATTTGACTTAAATATTTCTTTTTGAGAATCAATAAAAGAGCGCAGGCGCTTTTTCTCTTCTTTTACATTTCCAATCTTTCGGTTGATGCTTTGTTGTTGCTCTTCATACCCTTTTATTTCACCATTAATTTCCTTTAAGTGACTTTTAACTCTATTTACTTCATCTTGGGCAAGACTTAGATCAAGCTTTAAACTGCCTAACTGTTCAGTAAGTACCTCATCAGATAAAGCAAAGTTTTGTAATGGTATACTCTCAAAATCAATAGATATACCGTACATGTTCCCAGAATGATCTTCAGCTATTAATTCTGGTGATAGTTTGGTGCTTAGCAACAGATCAGGACGAATTACCTTCCCAATAGTATCCCTCCAAGATAAACAGTTTGAATTTAAAAACGCCTTGAGTGAACCTGAATCTGGGTATATCTGTCTAGTGATATCATTAATTTTTAACTGTATTGATTCTAATGTTTTATTATTTTTTGAGTAAGACTCAAGTGCATCACCCCTCTTCCTATATTTAGTTTCGAGTTCACTTTGAACAGAGTCAAACTCAAGCTCTAGCAGCTCAATCACTCCTTCCATTTCATCTGATTTTTTTTGCTGACTATTCAGAGACTGTATTTCTTCTTCAGTTTGGTTTTTAGCTATTTGGACACTCACTTTTGCCGTAACAAGTTTGCCCTGTAATTCAATATTTTGGCTATCTAAAGATTTTTTATACTGTTCTTGTTCATCAATTTTTTTATTTTCTAGTGAACTTACCTTTTCAATAGATAGCTTTTCGTTTGAATTTAGCTCTATTTCAACGAGCCTTATTTCTTCTCTTGCTTTTTGAACCTTTGCCATTGCCTTTTCTTTGACTTTAAGCTTCTTTATTTCGTGTTCGTCTTTCTCTTTTTTAGCTGAACTCAACAGTTCGTCATAATGTTCAGAAGCAGCGGTATATTGGCTACGATAAGCTTCAAGTTGATCAAGTTCTACTTCTTTTTGACTGATGTTTTTTTTATCCCATTCTTCTCGTTTAAGATAGAGGTTCTCGATATGTTCTTTGATAGTTTTCAATTCAATACTGTTAGTACTTAATGACTCATTTATCATATCTTTTGTGTTTTTAAACAGGTCGTATTTTTCTGTTAAATCCTGTTCTAAAGATATTTTATTTTTAGATGCCGTATTAATTTCATCATTAAAGGTAATTAAAAGAGTCTTCAGTTGAGATTGATAAGAAAGAAGCCTTCCCCAGACTTCTTTCAAATTATTGTATTCATCAATAGACTTTGTAAACTTTGCATTATGTTTTTTTAATTCTATAAGTGATTTAAGATCATTGATCAATGATCTATCTTTCTTACCTAATGGTATTGTCCCTATGTCGAGTTGCTCTAACAAGAAGCTATCTACAACCATAGTTTTGAACTGCTCTAATAATCGGTCATGCTTCATTAAAACAGAAGTAAGAGACTCTATATGTTGCATATAAGTATTTGTCGAACATAATGAAAAGTCGTAAGCATCTGAGGATAAAGAAGATCCTTTAGCACGACGAACTTTGAGTCTTTTGGGATCGTTTTGGATTATTGCACGATAATCAAGAGTTGTTTCTATTTGCTTACTAACTAAAGTTTCAGTTGATACATAGTCTTTAAGCCAGGTTTTTGCTTCTTTCAATTCTTTAAGTTTTACTGTTGCCTTTTCATTAAATAGGCTGATATCAGCCGCACCTTTAACAAACCGATAAGCCAAACTTTTGTCCGTTTTTCTATAAAGCACTACACAACATGTATACCCCTCACGGACATACTCAAAAATAACCATAGACTGAAAGCGAGGTAAGTAGAAATCTAGAAATGATTTTTTACTTCCTGCCTTTTGAATTAACTTGTCTGGCGATAAACCATAAAAGACTGGAATAAGATTCAATGATGTAGTTTTACCTGCACCATTATCACCTGTATTATTGGTGTGCCCTTCACAACCAATTCTTGTTAATTTCCCTTTAAAGTATGAATCGGAAAGATAAATAGCTATTAAACCGTTTTTCATAAGTTCCCTTCTTTAATTTGATAAACCATATATACATCAAAACAGTATACATCAAAACAATGGATGTAAAACATGTTCATTTGTACAGTATAATTAACAATTACTTCTCGTATTAAATCAACTTAAACGCTTTAGTGAAGTTTTTAGGATGTTGGTGAAACCTGACATGCCCTTTAGCATTCAATCTTTTTCGGTTTTGTCTGAATGGTGGTGTTATATAACCCCAATTTCCAACTCTTGAGAAATAAATAACGTAATCAACTTTTGCATTACCCCACTTATTTTCAACAAGGATGTTTTCTTCATTGGACTCAACTGACTTAATTTGAATACGATAAAAGTCATCTCCGTCAGAAATAACAAAGTCAGTTTTTAAACCGTGATCAATCATAGGTAGGAAAACATCCCAACCATCGTTGAGCAGCCAACTGGCGGCTAATGTTTCATATGATAAGCTTTTGTAGTGTTGCAGAGATTCGTTTGCAGGAGATGAGTTTCTTACAGGCATAGTTATATCCAATATAAAATTGATGCCGCAGGCCAGTAGGGACCTCTATATGCTGCGAACCCGGTATCTATAAAAGATCACCGCCAATTTAATATCACCATACAACCTAAATGGTTTGTATCTAATAGAAAGGCTGCCAGCCTTGCAATTTCCCATAACGGGTATCATGCATTAATACTATTATCAGACAGTAGTGCCTGTGATAAAGCTTAATCATAAAGTATCAAAGTATTACGTAGCCTTCAATACCTAAAATAAGTCTGTTGGACTATGCCCAGCTCTAAGCCAGAGAAACTGATCTATATCGATTGATATTTTTTTACCTTCTCCCACGCAGTGATACAACGTGCCGTTTTTAGATACGAAAATGCTTTCTTCTACATTATTTAATCGAATCTTCGATGAGAACACATAATCAGTTTGCTTGTTTTTCCCTGTTGAATCACTCTCAACAACTCCCCAGATGTTTTTTGACAATAATCTTTCTTTCCCATGGGTACATACTAAGTACCAGTCTTTTAATAAAATTTTCATAACGTCCCCTTTACATTTAAATTACTGTCACTTTTTCTTTCTGGGCCAGTAAATACGTTTGGCTTTAGCAGGTAATGTAATAATCAACCATTGTTTATCATGACGATATAGCCAAATATAAGCCCCACCACAGCACTTTCTAATTTTTTTTAGGCTATGGGATGGATTAAGTAGAAGATGGTGACTTAGCTCGTTACGGTGCTTCTTCTGGTTTTGATAAAACCAAATATTTTTACGCAATGCCTTTAGGTATTGATGCTTTCTCAATATTTGCTCAACTGCACCTGTCGATATATCAAAACTTGATGCAATATCACTACAAGAAATTCCAACAAAAAGTTTTCGCCATATAGCCCTTTCTGTCCTTAAAAATATCTTATATGGTCGCGTATCAACACGAATACCCTCTTGCTGAGCCAGTATTTTCATAGTTGACACACTAATTCCCATCACATGACTAACACTTCTCAAGCTGTCACCAGCTTTTAATGCTGCTTTCGCTCGTTTATTAAGCTGAATGTTAGTACGTTGAGTTGGCTCTCTATTTGTTGAGCTTTCTTGAACTCCAGCTTTTTCAATATTTAAATAAAGCTCCTTAAAAACATGCCAGTTACCAAATATTGCATGGATGAAAACTAGATGTTTAAGTGGATGATGAAGCGCTGTACTTCTGTAAAATAAACATTCTGGGTACTGGTGTTCTAAAGCATGGATAATTTGTTGATAACCAACAAAACCCTTCATATCAACCAGGTTTTCACCTAAAAGCGACTTAAGAAGCTTTAATCGCAATTGATTATGATCCGTTAATAAGCCAATCCTTTTCAGCCCTTGCTGATAGGTCAGTAACAATGATGCAGATGAGAATATTTCCTTTGAATAAAGTTCATCATTAATTAACTGTGAATAATTATCAGACATTTCGTTAGAGTAGTTAGTTTCTGTAGATTCTGGAAATGTCGCTCGCGATCTTATTTTTCTAATTTCTGATAGCATCATGTGATGAATAGGACACGATATAACACCCGTAATTTGGTGTTCAACATGCCATACAGGAAAACCGTGTTTGGCTACATCCTGTTGAATGCATGCAGGACAGCACCATAATTGTCTTCCTGGTGTTAGCCTATTCGCGACCATGCCAAGTTTTGATTGAAGCGCTCCAGTATCACCACTTTGCAGCGAGTTGATAGTATTCTGATATATATCTTTAGATACAAAGGGTTTGTAAAATTGACAATCTGTCATGTGCTGGATTATCCAGTCAAAATCAACGCCACTTAATTTAGATAGCTGTGTTAAATAACATGGGAATTCTGCTGCTGCTTGTTGCTCGTTAACACCAAAAATGGCAAGGCTGTGCTTTCTAAAACTATTGTGTCCAGACCAAAGATGATAGCGAGATAACCAGCTATAAACCGTTTCACCAATTACTGGTGCGGGGAAAAAACTTAAGTGAGAAGTCTCCATTATGACCTCCTATATTCTTAATTAACTAAGGGTATGTTTTCTATTTCACCAAACATCATCCTAATGATTAACAGGTGGATAATTGGAGATAGAAACACATTAGGATAAAATGCTGCATTCGGTATATATAGATTACTTACTATCCGATGACTTGCTACAACATTAGTTTTTTTGAAGATAGCTTTAAAAAGTTTAGGAGAAAATGTGTTTTCTAAGCGTAATTGAGCCTTACTTATACTTTTTATTTCTTTAACTGATCTTCGTCCATTTATTGGCCCTACACCAAGAAATCTTTGATATGCTGATTGCAATTGCATTAAATTAAAAGGCACCTTATCTGAAGATAATAGCTTTAATGATGTCTTATTTAACCACTCCATATCATCATCAAAAAACGCATGCTTTTCATCAATATTATTAAAACATTTTTCGCAACTTCCCGGTGTTGGAACCACACCGATAATCTCTACTTTAGAACGATATAATATGCAGTCATCACACCGTATTAGCAATGGGGTTTTGTGTCTGTAACAGTGAGTCATCGCAGGCAATTGATGCTCTAAATGAAAGTATGGTACTCCAAATGAATCAATATCTTCTGGCACACATAAAGGGCACCATTGCCAATTTTTACTTCTATTCAAGTCATGATTTGATTTTGGAAAAATCGCACTAGGTGTTTGTGATGAAAACAAACCTTCGGGAGCAAATGGTCGATAAAAATTAACCAATGTTCTAGGTT
>Ga0307488_10004560_pt1 | contig 11564 bp, 17 predicted proteins | sample SB02metaG_FD_202248 | JGI IMG/M metagenome (GOLD analysis project Ga0307488, IMG submission 202248) | Sea-ice brine microbial communities from Beaufort Sea near Barrow, Alaska, United States - SB 0.2 | ecosystem: Environmental > Aquatic > Marine > Coastal | place: USA: Alaska | collected...
ACCACTTACGTCTTGTCTAGTAGCTAACCTTGTAGATGTCTTACCATCGAGTAGGTTTTTGATGTGGTCGCGCTGAGTATCTGTTAAAGTAATTTTAATATTTGTATTCATACATCTCCTAGTTAGTGGGGAGGTTGCCCTCCCCGGTTAAATTAATAAGCAAATTGCTCAATTGCATAGTAAGTGAACGCTTCACCTCTTAGCCATTTTCTGACAATATTCATAGCATCTGCATTAATTCCCCATGAATCTACACCACCATGTAAATTAATACCACAATTTTCTTTGTCTACAGCAATAGTAGAAAGATTGTAGCGAGAAACAAATTGACCTTCCGGGTCAAAGTTTTCTATGTAACGACCATCATAAAACTCTACCATAAGCTCGTCATCATCGTGAGTTAAACAATCGTCACGACCCCAAGCATCACCCTTAGCAATTATTTTTATAGACCAAGGTTGGTTAGTTTCGTTATCAATAATTTGAAGTAATTTTTCCATTTGTATCTCCTATTTCGGGTTAAAGTTATGTTGTTGTTGAGAGCATTATATCAGTTCTGATACATAAGTCAAGCTTTATTTAATTAAACAGAACAAATAAATTAAAATAGTTTGACCTAGATTTAATCTACGGGTATGATTTGAGACTTGGTTTTGTGTTTTTTGGGTAAGCTTACAACCCGGAAAGCACGAACCCTCTGAGGTGAATAACGTCTCAAAGGGTTCATTAAAACTGGTGTTTGCCCACCGTTCTATGAAAGATTATACCATTTTCAGTTCAGAAGGCAACTATCAGGACACGCCTGTAGATATGTCTGACTTCGGTTTCACTCACTACAGTAAAAAAAAGAGATTTAGCTATGTGTTCCAAGAAGCTGTTGATTGATGTTTAGATAAGAACCTTTATGTTGGTAACCACCTCGGAGGCTAAGAAATCTAAGCGCAGAGTGCAGAAGGCTGAGTACCTATTACAAGGTAGCGATGACTCTGACCTAATTAGTTGTATTGGAATTAGGCATACGGATAATACTGCGAAGGACTTATACCGATGACAATCTCTAACTGCTTTGATTAGTGGTTAGGGATTTCTTTGCTCCGAAACTCCCAACTCAGGAATTACCCGATAAGTTAAGAGCTTTAAAAAAAAGGGATTTATCCCTAAGCTTTACCGAAGTCAGTCGCTGAAAGCGAAATATATACAACAAAAAAAAGCTAAAACAACATACAAACAATCTCTTTATTGATATAATAGATTCATTTACTATATATTATTACTATGTCTAAAACAATATATTACAATTCTATTCCAACAGAAATTAAGCGATTAGGCTTAACACAAGCAAAGTGTGCTACGTATTTAGGTTGTTCTTTAAGTGGTTTAACTCATCGTATCAAAGCAGACAAACAACAACTACATTGGGCAATTTATGGTCTAGGCAATTATCTTGGAGCAGAAGAAAATCTGCAACGTAATGTCGAATGAGGAAGTAGCAGAAACAATTCATTCTTTAATGTCATTGTTAAGTAAGATTGAAGACAAGAAACTTAAAGGTGATTTAGAAGACCAAATCATTGCATTGTGTGACCAACTTAAATTTACCATGATTATAGATAAAGTTAAAGAAAAAAAAGCTAATGAGAAATGATGAGCATGATGTTCAAAAAGCTATATGTGATTATCTAGACATTCGTAAGGTTTGTTATTGGGCAGTTCCTAATGGTGGTAATCGTAGCAAGAGAGAAGCCAGTCGATTAAAAGCTGAGGGCGTAAAGGCAGGAGTTCCTGACCTGACTGTAGTACACGAAGGTATGTATTATGGACTTGAAGTTAAGAAACCATCAACTATGACACCAAAAGGTTATCTAAGTAAAGTGCAAAAAGAACGCATAAAGCATATTGAAGAAGTCGGAGGTGGTAGCGTTAAGGTTGTTTACAGCGTGGCTGATGTTATATTATGGTTAAACACAGAAATACATTATGAAACAGAACGCAATAACTAAATCAGCACGTGGCAAAGCATGTACCTTTCGCAGCGATGTCTGTAATAGTGGGGTTAACAATGAGAACGTGGTCTTCTGTCATGAAAACGTTTCAGGTGTTGGAGTCAAAGCTAAAGATAGTCGTGGTAATGACATAGGCTTCTATGGCTGCCATGCATGTCATGCGCTGTACGACACATTAGACCATCCTTATTATAAGCCACATTTTATTAAAGAGATGGCTCAGTTTGCTATCACTAGAACCAAGAGACAATTAGTTAGAGCTTTATTGGTAGATGAATATTATTCAGAACTACCTTCACCACCTAGGTCACCGTATGAGTAAATGAATACGTTTAAGGAGGATTTAGAAGATGGACACAATGCAGAACAAGATGTTCTAAAGTTAATAAAGGCTCAATACCCTAGTGCTAGGATTCTTGAAGGTTATTGTAAAGAGATGGATATATTTGTTCCTGAGAATGGCAAAAGTTATGAGGTTAAAAAAGATTTTAAAAGTAAGTACACAGGCAATTTAGTCGTAGAGATTGCAATGTATGGTAAACCTTCAGCGTTAATGACTAGTAAAGCTAAGACATGGGTTTTTGTTACACATACTAAATATATTTTTATAGCAAGAGATAGAATTAAAGATTGCATTATAGAAAACAACTTACAATATAAAACGTTTGTTGGTAATGGAGATACGGAAGAAAAAGATGCGTATCTAATTAAAGAGGATTTATTACTACCTTATTCTTACAAAATTTTAAATTATGAGTGAGACATTAACTAGAATACTAAAGAGAGACAAACCTAAAGCTGATATAGTAGAGAGCATGACTAGAATTTTTTTTAAGAACACTAGCGGAGATGAAGCTGTCATAAGTATTAAAGCACACAAAAAGACACGAAGCGGTAGACAAAACGATATGTATTGGGCAATAATTGAGCAAGTAAGAGTAGAGACAGGTAACTCAAAGAATGCAATCCATGACTATTTTAGAAAAGAATTTTTAGAAACAACAGTAGAGGAAGTTGTCAAGAAACCAATAGTGGTGTTAAAATCGACTACAGAATTAAATACAAAAGAGATGGCTGTCTATTTAGATGACATCATTGCTTGGGTTGGAAATGACTTGAGCATTAGACTTAACCTTCCTGATGATTGGAGAGAGTTAGTTGGATAATGAATTTGAAATAGTAGAAACAGAAATGCAAATATCAGACACAACTGTATTACCTTATTTGTATATTGCCTTGCTTGAGTATTGTTCAGAGCTTACAGGTGAGACAATAAAAGATATAGATACAAATATGGCAAGGACAGTTGGATTGTATGGCACAACGGGAACTAATTTGCCTAGAGGAGATAAACTAAATGGTTAAGACTGGACTATACGAAAACATACAGAAGAAAAGAAAACGAATTAAAGCTGGTAGTGGTGAAAAGATGAAAAAAGTTGGACAAAAAGGTAGACCATCTGCTTTGAACTTTAGACAAGCGGCATTGACTGCAAAGAACAGAGGTATCTAATGAAAGGTGTGAAGCATTATAAAAAAGATGGCACAGAATACACAGGGAGTATGCACAAAATGGATAATGGTTCATTGCACTCAGGCAAGACACACACAAAAAATAGTATAAAACTATTTCATTATGGAGAACTTAACAAAACTTCTCAGTCTAAAGCTAAAACATCTTGGAGTAAGTAATGGCTAGACCAACTAAGTGGAGTGAGGAAGTAGAAGACAAAGCTAGAGCGTACATAACTGACTACGCTATCTATGGTGATATGATTCCAAGTATTGAAGGAATGGCAGAACATTTAGGACTTCATAGAGACACATTATATGATTGGGCAAAGCAAAAAGATAAGGGTTTTTCCGACATATTAGGGAGATGTATGCAAGTTCAGGCTAAAACTCTTGTAAACAATGGACTTAACAACACATTTAATTCAGCAATAACTAAGTTAGTTTTAGGTAAGCATGGGTATCACGATTCTATGAAGCAAGACATAACATCGAGTGATGAATCTATGAAGCCAACTGTTATTCAATTAGTTAGTAAGAGTGAGTGAAGTAGCAAACATACAATTACCTGATAAGTTAATCCCTGTCTTTGAAGGCACAGCAAGGATTCGTGGGGCATATGGTGGTCGTGGCTCAGGAAAGACAAGAAGTTTTGCATTGATGACAGCAGTCTTTGGTTATCGTTGGGGAATGTCAGGTGTAAGAGGCACAATACTCTGTGGTCGTGAGTTTATGAACTCGCTTAACGAATCATCTATGGCTGAGGTAAAGACTGCAATATTGTCAGTTCCTTGGTTAGCAGATTATTATGAAATAGGAGAGCGCTTCATTCGTAGTAAGGATGGAAACATAACCTACACCTTTGCAGGATTAAGACGTTCATTAGATAGTATTAAATCACAGTCAAGAATATTAATAGCTTTCGTTGATGAGGCAGAATCTGTTTCAGGTAGAGCTTGGGATTTGCTTTTGCCTACTGTCCGAGAAGAAGATAAGAGTATAGGCTTTAACTCTGAGATATGGGTAACGTGGAATCCTGAGTCAAAGTATAGCGCTACTCATGAAAGATTTAGAGAGAAGTTTCCAAGTGATTCTAAAATAGTGAAAATGAATTGGGAAGATAATCCATGGTTTCCTGACGTTCTAGACAAACAAAGGATAGAAGATAAAGACAAACGTCCTGAGTCTTATGAGCATATTTGGGAAGGTGGGTATCTTGTTTTTTCACAGGGTGCATACTATTCTACTGAATTACGCAGAGCCAAAGATGAAGCTAGAATTGGTAAGGTCTCATATGATAGAGCTAAAGGTGTAATAACAAGTTGGGATTTAGGTATTGGTGATAGCACGTCAATAGTATTTGCACAATTTATTGGTACTGAAGTACACATCATTGACTACTATGAAGCTAGTGGCGTAGGACTAGAGCATTACGTTAGGATGTTACAGAATAAAGGTTATGTCTATGACCAACACGTATTACCTCATGATGTTAGAGTCAGAGAATTAGGCACAGGAAAGTCTCGTATTGAAATGCTTGAAGACTTAGGCATACGAAACATAGAGATAGCGCCATCATTATTAATAGACGATGGCATACAACAAGTTAGAACAATGCTAGACAAATGCTATTTTGATGAGGTATCATGTGAGAAACTGATTGACTCATTACTTGCCTACAGTAGAGACTGGGATGACAATGGTAAGACATGGAGAATGAGACCAAGACACGATTGGAGTTCACATGGTGCAGATGCAATGAGATATATGGCTATAGGTTACAAACCATTCAATGAGAACTGGGATAAACCAATGAGACGTAACATGAAAGGTATTGTATGAGACTTGGAGCTAACAGAGGCTTACTCGACCCTGAAGATAAAAAAGAACCTGTTAGATTAAACAGTCTGTTAGGTGACATTGCAGAAGGCGCTAGTGAAATGATAGGTGATACACTTGGTGGTCTATGGTCGTTCATGTCTAATCCTTCCGAACAAAAAGTAGCAGATGCAAATGCAGAAGAAGAAGCCATTAAACAATTACGGTTAAACGATGGCATGGGTAACGATTGGATGTATAAAACAACACCATCAGACAATCCAAACAAATTCTTTAGGTTCTTTGAAAACATTCCTGATGCTGCAGCCCAAATGTATTTAGGTAGTTCACGTATGGCTAGAGTGCCTGAAGAAACTATTAAACCTGTAGGTAATCTAATAGCAGGTGGTGTGCTTAATGCAACAGGTGGACTATTAGATGAAACAGTAGGTACTGAACAACGTGCAACAGCCAATGCATTTGCAGATGTAGTTGGTAATACTTTTGAAAGTTGGGATAACTTTACAGATGTGATAGCAAATAATCCATTAGACTTTATAGGTATTTTAGTTGGTGCTGGTTATACAGCTAAGTCTATAGCAGACCTTGCAAACAATCCTGCTATTAAATCCTCTTTTAGAAACACATTACAAGCATTACCTGACCCTATTGATTTACTTGCTAACAACAAAATGGTAAGTCAATTTATACCTGACCCAAGAGCGTTTGCAATGATGTGGCATGGTTCACCTAGTAACTTTGTTAAATTAGACAATAAGTTTATGCTAACAGGAGAAGGTAATAATGTTAAAGGTGCAGGGTTTTACATGGGTGGCAGAGCATCAACATCTAAACAATACTTTGGTCAAACAGATAAGTACAACAGCACATATGACACTACAGACTTTGACTTGTTTCAAGATGAGGTTGTTACTAGAAGAATGTTAGCTACTACAGAAAATAATCCATTAGTTGCTGAGATGTGGAAAGATGTAACAGACAATACAGCTACACCATCTGAAGTAAGTCATTTACTAGAAAAGTACAAAGACCATTCTGATTTACCTAAACTAAAGAAAGCTATTGTAGAATATAAAGAACTTTGGGCAGACCAACCATTTAGTCTTATGAAGTTCGATGTAGCAGATAAAAAATTAGCCACATTCTTAGACGATTCTAAAGGAGTGTATGACCAACCTCAAGCTGTTAAAGATTTAATACGTCAAGAAAATGGTGCTTACATGGACTTAGTAGAAGCATATAAACAAAACGTAGGTAATAAAATACAACAAGACAAAATACTTGCTGAAATAGATTTGATAGGTGACTTCCCTCATCCTGACAATGGTATTGATTTATACGAGTTCTTTGTTGATAGACGTGCTGAATTTCAACCTAGTGCTGACATGACCACACACAATTTAGAAGTATCCAAATACTTACATGAAAATGGGGTAATGGGTAGACGATGGGGAGATGACCTAACTACAAAATACCCTGATGTTTATGACACAGAAAACTACTTAATATTCGATGAGTCAACAGCAAAAATGTTTGAAAGAAATGAAGTGCCAGTTATACCTGACCCAATGATAGCCACACATAATATGTCTGAAGAAGCATTAATGAAACATACAGGTCAAGGTAAAAATAAAATACCAATGCCATCAATGGCTATTAGTAAAACTGATGGACTACTTGAAAATTTTGGTGATATAACTTTGCTTGGTACACCGAAAATGATTACACCAAGTGCAACAACTAATACTTATAACTCTGATATGTATTCAGGTCGCGCACCTCACGACTTTGCAAATTACAAAAATATAGACGAAGTATTTAATTCAATAGACCCACAAGAAATGCAATGGCATATTGGTCATACTGCACCTAATTGGTTAAAAGATGGTGACATTGATTATACAACTAAAACTGGTAAAGGTTATTTGCAAACAATGAGAAGAAAGTTTGAAGATTGGAGTCCGGGTCAATTAGAAAGACAAATGCTTAATGTTGACACAGCAAAAGCAAATGGATATAACCCATACGATTATGAAAATTATAGAGAAATGGTGCGTGAAGTTAATAAAGCTCATGTAGAAAAACATGGCAACAAGGTAGGACGTTTGTTAACTTATAACAGCGATACAGTTCCTCCAAGTGGTTTGTTAGGTGAAAGTATACAAATGATGTCTAATCCTAAAGGTTATAGAACTCCTGCAGGAAAAAGAAGACCTGATGTACCTTACGACCCTGAGTTAGCCTTTAAAATAATGAAAAAGAAAAAAGCATATCTTCCTGGTACAGAAATGGAAGGTAACTCTGTAGGTCAAACAAGAGCTTTAACATCTAAGAAATTTAAAAACTTACAAGAAATTAAAGATTCACGAGACAGTATTGTACAAAGAGGTTTGTTTCATGACATAGGAGATGAATTTGAATTAGCAAGAGATGATGTACGATTAGCTATTAAAAATGATAAACGCACACGTATTTCATATAATGACAACGATAACGTTTACGATATGATAGAAGAAATGTTAAGAGGCAATGGAAAAGTACCTAAAGAATACATGAATATGTTTGACCAATCAACAAGAGAAAATTTAACTTGGGTAGAAGATTTAGTTAAGGAATTAAAAAATAAAGGTAAAGAATTAGAAACAACGTATTTTGAGTCAAAGTCTAAACGTTTAGTTGACATGAATGAATTTAAAGGTGCGTTAATACCTAAAGAAACATCAAAATATATAGAAAAATTATTAAAAGATGCAGGTATACAAAAAATATTACGTTATGGTTCAAGTAAAGAACGGATGGAATTACTTAAAAAGTTTCCTGAGTTACAGTTTATTGGATTAGCTATGCCAACAAGTGGCTTGTTAATGAATCAAGGCGAAGAAGAAAGAACAGGATTACTTTTATAAATAATGATATACTACTGCTTAATTAGATAGGAGTTACTATGGCATACGGAATGAAACAAGGAATGGGTTCAGGCAACGGACTTCTTAGCCTAATACAAAATTTTACTGATAAAAACAAAACAACTGGTGCTGCAGGTGCTTTATCAGACAGAGAGTACAATTCATTTATGGACACAGACACAGGCACAGAACATCATGGTGCAATACAGCCAAGAGCTGGTGCTGTAGGTGCTATCTCAGATAGAGAGATGGACTACTTTGGAAATCAGCCAAAAATGAATGCTAAAGAATTACAGGCGCAGTTTGCACGAATCTTAGGTGCTATATCTGAACCTGAACAAGCACAAGTCATTAATGCTTTTTCACGCACAGATGATGATGGTAAAATGTATTTAATGGAGATGATAGTTAACAACCCTGCTATGGCAACTGGTTACGGTATACAAGATGAAAAAAATGTAACTAATTTAGGAATAGGAAACTAAGATGGCTCTATCTAATTACACAGGACTTAAAGCTTCTATTGCTGACTTCTTAAACAGAGATGACCTAACGTCTGTCATACCTGACTTTATTACATTGGCTGAGGCACAAATGAATAGAGACATTAGACACTTTAAGATGGAAGCAAGGTCTAGTGGTCAACAATCAGCAAATGACGAGTATATGCAAACACCTTCTGATTGGCTAGAAACAATTAGATTACACCTTACAGGAACAGGAACTTCAGTAGTTAACCTAGTTTCAAGAGATACAATGGCTGACAAACGTTCAGCACATTCAGATGCTAATGGTACACCTCGTATGTACACACATGCAGATGGACAATTTCAGTTGTTCCCAACGCCGGGCAACGACACAGATTTTGAGTTACTTTATTATCAGAAGATACCTTCTCTTAGTAGTAACGCAGATAATTGGCTTTTACTAGAAGCGCCTGATGTATACCTCTATGGAGCGTTATTACATTCAGCACCGTATCTAGCAGAAGACCAAAGGGTAGCTGTATGGGCACAGATGTATAGTGCTTCAGTACAGCGATTAAATGAATATTCTGACAATGCACGTTTTAGTGGGTCAGGACTTACAATGAAAGTGAGGGGATTAGTATGAGTTTTACAAACTTTTTAGAAACGGAAATTTTAGACCACGTATTTGCTGGTGCAGCTTATTCAGCTCCATCTCAGCATTACTTAGGATTGTTTACTGCAGCACCGGGCGAAGCTGGTGGTGGTACTGAGTTGTCAGGTAGTGCTTATGTAAGAAAAGCAGTTAACTTTGCAACGTCAGGTGACACAACATCTAACAACGCGGCTATTGAATTTCCAACAGCAACAGGCTCTTGGGGTACAGTAACTCACGTTGGTGTGTTTGATGCGGCTTCGTCAGGTAACTTAATGGCTTATGCGACTTTATCGTCAAGTAAAGCTATTGCTACTGGTGACGTGTTTCGTGTTCCATCAGGTGACTTAGATATAACATTGAACTAATCTAACGATTAGGGGCTGACGTGGCAACTGTTAATGTTAATGCTTATTCGTATGGCACGAGTACGTATGGTTCACATGAATTTGGTGAGGACTCACTACCGATAGTAATATACGGTGCGAGTAGTGTTACTGGTTCTTGTGAAAGAATACAACACTCAGGTGCATTGTCTGCTGGTGCTTCAGGATTTGCTGCAATAGGTGGTTTTACTGCTGCGGCTAGTGCAAGTATAAGTGCAACTTCGGCTACTACTTGTAGTGGTCAGGTAGTTGGTGAGCGTAGTGCTACAGTATCTGTCGGTTCTACAGTAACACAAACAGGTAATGCTACATTTGCTTCAGGTGGTACGGTTACAGTAACGGTATCTTCAGGAGTAACTGCTGGTGCTGAGAAATTTATACTTGAAGAAACCGATGCACAAGGTTATGGTAGTTATGTTTATGGTGTAGGTGTATACGATTTATCTGACCTTCAAACTGTAATATCAGCTACTTCTACTGTTGCATGTACAGCCGAGAAGATTAATGTTGGTAGTGCTACATTAGATGGCACAGCTACTATTAGTGTTTTAGCAAGAAGAATAGCAGATGGTTCAGTTCTACTTAATGGTACTTCAGTTACTACAGCTACAAGCACAGGTAATGGTTCTAGAGTTAGAGAAAGTTCAGCGCCTTTAACTGCAACATCATCAGTTGTACCAGCCTCTACAATAGTAAGAGTTAGAGAGAGTAGTGGTAATCCAAGTGCAACAGTAAGTATTACTTGTGATAGTGTGTTTATGGTAAGTGGAGCGGCTACAGTTAGTCCTACAGCAACAATTGCGGCTATATGTAATCGAGTAAGATTTGGTTCAGGAACTCCAACTGCCAACGCTAGTATTACCGTATTAGGCTTTGCCACGAGAGGTGGTATCGCATCGCTGACAGGAGCTTCAACAATAGTTGCAGACTCCGAAAGAATACATCAAGGACACGCAGTTACACAACCTGAATCAGGTATGACTACAACTTGTAATAGAGTACAAAGCACATCAGGTGCAGTAAGTGCAACTTCAGGAGTTACTACTATTGGTAGAGAAAAATGGGAAATCATATCTAATGATTCTGTATCTTGGACACAAATAGCGGCATAACATTATGGCATTAATACCACTACAATTACCTCCCGGTCAACATAGAAATGGCACAGATTTTGAAGGCTCTAATCGTTGGAGAGATGCTAGTTTAGTTAGATGGCAAGATGGTTCTATGCGACCAGTTGGTGGATGGACAACTAGAAAAGCTAGTGCATTTACTTATGCTCCTAGAGCAATGCTTTCATGGCTTGATAATTCTAGTGATTCATATATAGCAAGTGGTACTTACAATAAACTGTATTACGTAAACCCCTCATCAACAGTTTATGATATTACTCCAACATCAGGATTTACTTCAGGAGCTCTTAGTGGCGCATTAAATACAGGATTTGGTGGTGGATTTTATGGACACACTAATTATGGTCGTGCTCCAACGTCATCAGGTATTTATTCTGAAGCTACTACATGGTCATTAGACACGTGGGGCGCATATTTATTAGCAGTATCATCAACAGATGGTAAGTTATTAGAATGGCAACTTAACACAGGAGTCAAGGCACAGACAGTTGCTAATGCTCCAACAAGTAACAATGCAATGGTAGTCACAGAAGAACGCTTTGTATTTTGTCTTGGTGCTGGTGGTAATCCTCGTAAAGTTGCATGGTGTGACCAAGAAAACAATACTGTATGGTCTGCATCAGCAACAAATCAAGCTGGTGATTTTGAACTGCAAACAGTAGG
>Ga0307488_10004561_pt1 | contig 11563 bp, 6 predicted proteins | sample SB02metaG_FD_202248 | JGI IMG/M metagenome (GOLD analysis project Ga0307488, IMG submission 202248) | Sea-ice brine microbial communities from Beaufort Sea near Barrow, Alaska, United States - SB 0.2 | ecosystem: Environmental > Aquatic > Marine > Coastal | place: USA: Alaska | collected 2017-05-06
CCATTTTTCTGTTTTGATGTGCTGAGAAAAAGGGCTAAAAACAGTTTCTTGTTTTGGTAATGCACCCCTACAGAGCCTATTTTTAAAGAAAAAAGTGGGTACACAGATTCTCTGGGGATTGTTATTTTTATAAAGCGTGAATATGCTATTTCTTTTGAATTAGCTATAAATAATCACTTTTCTGGCAAAGGTCATCTCTGTGGTTTCAGGAAAAAAAGGGAGTGTTTAAAATGCAGAATAGCACTGCAAACTTATTAGGGCTACTCTATGAGAGGCGGGTAAAAATTGCACTAAAAAAGTCTGGGATCGCCTTTAAAGAATTTAGGGATGCAAAAAATAAACGAATTCTATTTATCTTCAAAAACGGTTAAAAACGCTAATTAATTTCATCCTTCCATGACCATTTTAGTCCTTCTAATTAAATCAGATTTTTTTATAAACCACTACGAATCAAAGAGCTAGTTAATCTGCCAAAAGCAGAGAATAAAATATGATCGGCACAAATACCGCCACACAAAGTTCTAAAAACGAGAAAAGCAACTGATAATCATATGATTAAGAGTTGCTTTTGTTGGCCTACAAGGACTCGAACCTTGAATGTCGGTACCAAAAACCGGTGTGTTGCCAATTACACCATAGGCCAATATGCGTTAGCGGATGCAAATCTAAGTCAATCTTTTTATTCTGCAATCATTTTTCTTTAAATTTTATTTTTAACATACTTTTATGAACTCTTTTTCAAGACAACTAACGTATACAATCGCTTTTTATGATATTAATTAGTAAATTCGCCCACATATTTTAATTGGATTATGACTTCAGAAAATTTCAAAAAGTGGAATATCATCTTAGGATGGGCCGCATTTATCATTGCCTTAATCACCTATTCACTTACTCTTGAGCCCACTGTGAGTGCCTGGGATTGTGGAGAATATATCTCTACGGCAGTTAAGCTAGAAGTTGGTCATCCACCAGGAGCACCCTTATTTCAAATTTTAGGAGCATTCTTTGCCATGTTTAGCAGCGAAGTTACAGAAATTGCTAAAATGGTTAATTTCATGTCTGCCCTATCTAGTGCTTTCACTATTTTGTTTATGTTTTGGACCATTACTATTCTGGCTAAAAAATTAGCCTTAAAATCGGGGGCTTTATCTGAAGGAAAACATATTGCGATACTAGGAAGCAGCTTGGTAGGTGCCTTAACCTATACCTTTACTGATAGTTTTTGGTTTAGCGCTGTAGAAGGCGAAGTCTATGCCATGTCTTCCTTTTTAATGGCACTCTTGTTCTGGTTAGGCCTAAAATGGGAAAGTAAAATTAACACAACAAGAGGCAACAAGTGGCTCGTGCTTATTAGTTTTGTGGTTGGTTTGTCATTTGGAGTTCATATTTTATCGCTATTGGTAATTCCTGCTATTGTATTGTTGTACTTCTTTAAGACTTATAAAGAAATCAATCTAAAAACTACTGCGATTGCTACCGTAATTTCTATCTTGGTATTGGCTTTTGTATTTAAATTTTTATTTCCTTTTACCTTGAAATTCTTTAGCGCCTCCGAATTATTTTTTATAAATTCTGTTGGATTGCCCTACAATTCTGGGACCATTATTGCAGGAATTGCACTCATTGCATTGTTTTACTTTGGACTAAACCTTACCCGTAAAAAACAAAAAGTTACGGCAAACACCTTAATTTTATCGGTCTTATTTATTATGATTGGCTTTTCGTCTTGGATCATGCTACCCATTAGAGCCAACGCAAACACCACGATTAACGAAAATAATCCTTCAAGTGCCAGAGAATTATTGGCCTATTATGAAAGAGAGCAATATGGAGATGCCAATGTTTTTTATGACACGTACTATTCTAATTCTTTTCAAAGAGAGCAAAGCTTGTCTCAACCTTACAAGGATGACAAACCAAAATATGAAAAACTAGACAACCAATACAAAATTGTAAACAATTACAAAAATGCCGTACCGAATTATGTTAGCAAACACAAAGGGTTTATTCCCCGAATGGTAAATCCGGCATCAGAAAAACAATACAAAGCCATCGCTGGCATTCCAGAAAGCAGCCAACGAAGACCCACTTTTGGAGAGAACCTAAAGTTTATGATCGATTATCAATTTGGTTATATGTATGGTCGCTACTTTATGTGGAATTTTACGGGCAGGCAAAACGATACTCAAGGAAATTTAGACTTGTATAATGGCAATTGGCTTAGTGGCATTCCCTTTATAGACGAAATGCGATTGGGTTCTCAAAAAAACCTCCCATCGGATGTAAAAGAAAATAAAGGACGTAACACCTACTATTTTTTGCCCTTTCTTTTAGGTATTATTGGCTTACTTTATCAAATTAAGTGGGACAAAAAGAACTTTTTTGTCCTCTTTTTATTCTTTGCCTTTACAGGCTTAGCCATCATCTTTTACACAAACCCCAGACCTTTCGAGCCCAGAGAAAGAGATTATGCCGTTGTTGGCTCTTTCTATGTATTTGCCATCTGGATTGGTTTTGGTGTACTGAGTTTGTATGAGGGATTGAAAAAATTTGGAAACAAAAAAATTATTGCAACAGCAGTCACTGTTGTTTCATTAGTCCTGGTTCCCACCTTAATGGCCTCCGAAAATTGGGACGATCATGACCGTTCTAATCGCTATACTACACGTTTAAATGCGCAGTCCTATTTAGAAAGCTGTGACCCAAACGCCATTATGTTTACCATTGGCGACAATGACACATTTCCACTTTGGTATATGCAAGAAGTAGAAGGGATTCGCACCGATATTAAATTGGTAAACACGAGTTTATTTGCTACCGATTGGTATATTGATCAAATGAAACGGGCTACCTATAAGGCGCCTCCAATTCCGTCACAATTAAAACACGCTCAGTACAGCTATGGAACGTTGGATCTGGCTTACCATTATCCGCTGCCACAATTTAAAGACACCATAATTTCTATTGATTATTTCATGAAATGGATCGCCAGTGAGAATGAGGTGACCTATATCGAAACCGAAAACGGAGGAAGAGAAAAGATCTATCCAACCAATAAAATTAGAATCCCTGTAAACAAAGAAAATGTCTTAAAATCTGGTATTGTAGCACAAAAAGATGCAGATAAAATTCTTGACTATATAGACATTACTATTGATGAAAGAGGTTTAACAAAAAACCGAATTCTTATGTTAGATATTTTAGCGAATAACGATTGGAAACAACCTATTTATTTTACTGGAGGAGCCAATGCCGCAGAAGAATACCTTTGGCTAAAAGAATATCTGCAGCTAGACCTCATGGCGTACAAATTAGTTCCCATAAAAACCCCAAGCAAAGACAAATCGATGTTTGATATGGGAAGAATTGATTCAGAAAAAATGTATGCCAATATGCAGCAGCTAGAGTGGAGAAATATTAATGATGGAAAAATTTATTTGGATGAACAAACCAAGCGAAATGCAATTTCTATGCGTAATAATTTAATGCGTCTCACGGAAACTTTTGCCCAAGAAGGCGACACCATAAAAGCCTTAGAAGTATTAGATTTATCATTAAATAAAATGCCTACTAAAGACTTTGACCATTATAGCCTGTCTTTGGGCTACCCAGAACTTTACTACCAATTGGGCGAACAAGAAAAAGCAAGAAAAATAGCAGAAACCTTAATCGGTATTTTTAGTGAAAAATTAATTTGGCTAAGTACTTTTTCTGACAAAGATGTACCCATGGTTTTAGACGATATTGACACCACTTTATATATGTACAGAAATATTTTAAGTAATGTAGAACAATATGATTCGGCGCCTACTTACTTAGAAAAGTTACAATCTCAATTTATAGAAACGGTGCAACTTTTTAATCATTTAATGCCCGATGAAGCAGAATAATTTATAGCTTTTGAAGTTCTATATTTCCAAAACGCCAAAGAGTATTCAGAGAATTTTTTCTAAATATCTTTGGCGTTTTCCTTTGGACAAAAAAGAAATTTACCTCACTTTTGATGATGGACCAACACCAGAAATCACCGATTTTGTTCTAGAGGAACTCAATAAGCACAAGGCAAAAGCAACTTTTTTCGTGATTGGGAAAAATATAAAAAATTATCCCACTATTTTTAAAAAAATTCTAATGGATGGGCACTCTGTTGGAAATCATACTCAAAATCACCTCAACGGGTTTAAAACAAAGACCCAAGAATATATAAAAAATGTTTTGGAAGCAGAAAACATCATTTCCGAAAACATGCTAAAATTACCTAATAAACTCTTTCGACCACCTTACGGAAAAATAAAATACAGGCAGACTAAAGAACTTCAAAAGCAGGGATATAAAATTGTATTATGGGACGTGTTAAGTGGCGATTTTGATGCGTCCATATCAAAAGAGAAATGCCTGCAAAACGTTCTAAAAAACACACAAAACGGCAGTATTATTGTTTTTCACGACAGCGTAAAAGCATCGGAAAAACTAAGGTACGTATTGCCTATGGTATTAGAACACTATACAAGAAAAGGGGTTGTTTTTAAATCAATTTAAGCAACATCACTAACGCGGAAAGCCTTTCACTTTCAACTAGAAATAGGCTAATTAAACCAAAGGATTTAGCGGCACAGCCACGAAAAACCATTCTTAAATAGATTTACAACTTAAAAATACTGCTGCACTAAGCCTATTAAAGTATTGGCATCTTGCTCACCCGTTTGACGCCATTTCATTTCGCCATTTTTGTAAATCATAAAGGTCGGATTTCCTTTTACTCGCAAAGCTTTTGCTAAAAGCTCGTTTTTTTTGATATCAATTTTTATTACTTTTGCTTTATCGCCAAGGGCTGCAGCAACATCATTTAAGGTATTCGAAGTACCGTCGGCATCATCCCAATCAAAATAGAAATCTATTAAGACTGGTTTTTCAACACTAATTAATTCGCCAAATTTTGTCATAACATTTGAGTCTTAAGGGAAAAACTAATTATTTAACATTTTTCACTAATACAAATATAACATTTCTTCTTGATATAGTTGAGCATCAAGCCTTTTTCAATTCGATCACCGTAATTTCTGGCCAAATCCCCACTCTTCCTGGAAAAGCATGATACCCAAAACCCCGATTTACATTTACATATCGCCCAAATTCTTGATACAATCCAGCCCATTGTTTGTATACATATTTTGAGGGGCTCCATTTAATCCACCCCGGAATTTCGATACCAAATTGCAATCCATGCGTATGCCCACTTAAGGTTAAATGATAATTAAAATCATTTTCCTTCACTTTATATTCCCAATGACTGGGATCGTGACTCATTAAAATTTTAAAATCTTGTTGCTTAATATTTTCAGATGCTTTCTCTAAATCTCCTGCTTGATTAAATCCTTTTCCCCAATTCTCTACCCCTATTAATGCAATTTTTTGTCCATCTTTTTCTAAATATCTATTTTCATTACACAATAAATCAAAGCCAATTTTTTTATGCACCTCTTTTACCTTTTGAAAATTTTCTGCTTTCGCCTCTTCACTCACCCAATCATTATAATCGCCATAATCATGATTTCCAAGTATCGAATACTTGCCTTCTTTCGCCTCTAATTTATCAAAAACATCCATCCAATTGTCCATTTCTTCTGCCTTATTATTTACAATATCGCCCGTAAAAAGCATGATGTCTGATTTTTGCTGATTAATTAACTCAACCCCATAGGAAATTTTCTCTTTATTGGTAAAACTACCCGAATGAATGTCGGAAATTTGGGTAATGGTAAAGCCATCAAACGCTTCAGGCAAGTCGTCAAATACCAATTGATATTTTAGCACTTTATAGTTGTATTTTCCCTGAATAATACCATACAAAAATGACGCAAACGGAATGGCCGCTAGACCCAAGGCAATTTGAGAAATAAATTTTCTACGGCCAGCTAAAGGTTCTGTATCTCCTGTAGAAAAGGAAGAAATCATTTTTTGAATCCCCCTAAAAACATCTTCGCCAAACAAAAAGACGAGCACCACTAATTTTGGCAACAAAACGGTAATTAATAAACCCACTGCCCATTGAAACTGTTTTGTTTGCCCAGCTGTTCTGGAATAGGTTAAGAGGGTGTAAAAGAAATTTAGATAAACTACTAGTCCTACAACTAACCATGAATACCTTAAAAATTTATTTCTAATAAGGGTTTTAACGGCCTGAAAAGCATAAAACTCTAAGACAATCATTAAGATGGTTACAAATAATAAAGGCAAAAACCAACGAGGCATATTTTGGGCTATTTAAAAAATATAACAAATATAAGGGTTAAATGACCTTGGAATTTTAAGATGCTGTTAAAGTTTCGTAGCTTTATCGGCTACAAGCAAAATTTAAAATGGCCGAACAAAAAAGACTTTTCTTACTCGATGCATATGCATTAATTTTTAGAGGATATTACGCTTTTATAAAAAACCCAAGAATTAATTCAAAAGGGATGGATACCTCTGCAATTATGGGTTTTATGAACTCGTTATTAGATGTGATAAAACGCGAAAACCCAGATCATTTGGCCGTTTGTTTTGATCGTGGAGGAAGCGCAGCGAGAGTAGAAGCCTTTCCTACCTACAAAGCCCACCGATTAGAAACCCCCGAAGCTATTAAATTAGCGGTTCCTTATATTGAGAAAATTTTAAAAGCAATGAAAATCCCCGCTATTATACAAGAGGGTTTTGAGGCCGATGATATTATTGGAACTTTAGCAAAAAAAGCAGAAAAAGAAGGCTATAAAACCTATATGGTAACCCCAGATAAAGATTTTGCCCAATTGGTTTCAGACAATATTTTTATGTATAGACCGCGTTTTGGTGGTGGTTACGAAATTTGGGGCATTCCAGAAGTACAAGAAAAATTTGGCGTTAAAACCCCAGATCAAGTGATTGATTTTCTAGGAATGATGGGCGATGCAGCAGATAATATTCCCGGTTTGCCAGGAGTTGGTGAAAAAACAGCTAAAAAGTTTTTAGCCACCTATGGTTCTATGGAAAATTTGTTGGCAAACACGGCAGATTTAAAAGGAAAAATGAAAGAAAAGGTAGAGGGCGCTAAAGAATTAGGCCTTTTATCTAAAGAATTAGCAAGGATTATTTTAGATGTACCGGTAGAATTTCATGAAGAAAATTTTGAAATGTGCCAGCCAGATATCGAAGCCACCAAAGAACTCTTTAACGAACTCGAATTTAGACGATTAACCGATAATTTTCTAAAAACTTTTGTTGCCATGGAAAACGGAGAAAAGAATGCAAAGGCACTCTCTAACCCTACAAGTCCTGAAACCCAAAAAGAAGAAAAACCAGCACCCAGCGCTCCTAAAACTACTGGTGAGCAATTTGATCTATTTGCAGCGCCTGGAGCAGGAACCGCTTTAGAAGCAACAGGTGCCTCTGGATACAAAACCATTGAAAACACCCCACATTTTTATCAGCATATAAAGACCCCCCTTTCTAGGAAAATGCTATTAAAAAAGTTGCTCTCACAAAAATCGGTTTGTTTTGACACCGAAACCACGGGTTTAAAAGCCTTGGAGGTTGAGTTAATTGGCATTGCCTTTTCCTATGAAGTAGGCAAAGGATATTATGTTTCGTTTCCAGAAAATCAAGAAGAAACAGCCGCTCTTTTAGAAGAGTTTAGACCCTTTTTTGAATCGGAAAACATTGAAAAAATTGGACACAATTTAAAATACGACCTCAAAGTCTTATCCAATTATTCCATGCCCGTTAAAGGAAAATTGTTTGACACCATGATTGCTCATTATTTGATTAATCCAGATATGCGCCATTCAATGGATATTTTGGCAGAAACCTATTTAAATTACCAACCCGTTTCTATTACCGAGTTAATTGGTAAAAAAGGAAAAAATCAATTATCAATGCGGGTGGTAGACATTGAAAAACAAACCGAGTATGCCGTAGAAGATGCAGACATTACTTTGCAGCTAAAAGAACATTTTACCAAAGAATTAGAAAGCGGAAACGTAACAAAACTCTTTAATGAGGTAGAATTGCCGCTCGTTTCTGTGTTAACCGCTATGGAAATTGAAGGAATTAACTTAGAAGTTCCTTTCTTAAAAGAACTTTCTGTAACATTAGCCGCAGACATTGAGCGATTAGAAAAAAATATCTACGAACAAGCAGGAGAAGAATTTAATATAGCCTCGCCAAAGCAGATGGGAGTAGTGCTTTTTGAGAATTTAAAATTGGTAGACAAACCTAAAAAGACAAAAACAGGACAATATTCAACTGCCGAAGACGTGCTTTCCTATTTGGCCAAGGACCATCAAATTATTCGAGATATTCAAGAGTACAGGCAATACAAAAAACTGCAAAGCACCTATGTAGACGCCCTGCCTAATGAAATAAACTCAAAAACAGGAAGAGTGCATACGGTCTATGCACAAGCGGTAGCTGCCACTGGAAGACTAAGTTCTAACAATCCTAATTTACAAAATATTCCTATTCGAACAGCCCGTGGACGTGAAGTGCGAAAAGCCTTTATTCCACGCAATGAAAATTACGTGTTATTGGCGGCAGATTACTCGCAAATAGAACTTCGAATCATCGCGGCTCTAAGCGAAGAAGAAACCATGATTAATGCCTTTAAAAACGGCGAAGACATTCATGCTTCTACAGCGGCAAAAGTGTTTAATGTACCCCTAGAAGAAGTGACACGCGAACAAAGAAGCAACGCAAAAACAGTGAATTTTGGCATCATTTATGGGGTTTCTGCGTTTGGTTTAAGCAATCAAACAGACCTCTCTAGAAGTGAAGCCAAGGAACTGATTGACACGTATTATGAAACCTATCCGAAATTGAAAGCCTATATGTCAAAGCAAGTAGATTTTGCACGAGATCACGGCTATGTAGAAACCGTTTTACACCGAAGAAGGTATTTAAAAGACATTAATTCTAGAAATGCCATTGTGCGTGGCGCTGCCGAAAGAAACGCCGTAAATGCACCCATTCAAGGATCTGCTGCCGATATTATTAAATTGGCCATGATTAGCATTCACAAGCGCTTTAAAAAAGAAGGATTTAAATCTAAAATGTTGTTACAAGTACATGATGAATTGGTCTTTGATGCATCTAAAGACGAGTTAGACCTCATTACCCCCATTATTAAACAAGAAATGGAAAATGCCTATCAAATGATTGTTCCCTTGGATGTAGAAATTGGCATTGGCAACAACTGGCTAGAAGCGCATTAGCTTATTTGATTTTTCTTACCACAAGAATGGTATCATTTGAAAATTCCATCCAAGCAAAATCATAGAGATAGCAATAGGTTTTTCCTTTGCTATTGACGTGCTGATGTGTATGGTATTTGAACTGAAATTTCTTTTTTTGAAGCAGGATTCTTTCAATAGTCACCTGCCCTTTTCTTTTACCCATCAATTCTAAAAGAATGCTCCTATTTCTGTGCAAAATAGTATCTATTTCTTTTACCTCTAAGGCAGTTACCTTTCTTAGATTAACGTGGTAATAATTTTTACATTTTATCGAGCAGAATAATTTATCATTTCTTCCAACAAGAAGCTTAGAGCATATTTTGCACTTTTTCGTGTTTTTTTCTTTAAAGCCCACTTTTTTTACGTTTACTCTCCTGACTTATAGCTTTTTGTACCCAGTCGTTTCTAACGGTTACTATACGACTATTTGCACAAAACTCCATTTTTACGTTGTCTTTTTCACTACTTTTCATCTGATAAGTAACATCTAAACACCAAAACAAATGCACGCTATCATATATCGACCTTTGAAAGAAGCAAAACGAATAAAGGTTTTTGTGCCTTATAAAATGATGGTAGTTCGTTCGGCTATTAAAAAAATGGATAGTAGCTTTTGGCATCCACATCAAAAATTGTGGTCGGTGATAAATACCCCCAAAAACTTCGAATCTTTAAAAAAAATATGCCTTGGAAATTATACCATTGAAAAAGCCATCCGATTTACCCCCATACCTAGTGTTCCACTCAGCCAACATGCGATGGAAGCCCTGTTTGAATTAGAAAAAGTATTGGTTTTAAAGCAGTACAGCAGCTCGAGCATTCAAGTATATAAAAAAATGTTTCGTGTTTTTTTAGGGAAGTTTATGCATAGAAACCTTAAAGAGCTTAGAAAAGAAGAAATTGAAGGTTTTGTCTATGAGCTAATTAAAAAAAGCAAGATTAGTGAAAGCTATCAAAATCAACTCATTAACGCCATAAAGGCCTATTATGAACACGCCTTAAAAATGCCTAGAGAATATTACGAGATACAACGACCTAAGAAAGCGATACAGATACCTAATGTATTGAATAAAATTGAAGTTTTAAACATTATTCAAGCACCCAAAAATAGTAAGCACAAAGCTATTTTACAGACCATCTATAGTGCTGGTTTACGAATTTCTGAATGTATCAATTTACGCATTGCAGACGTGCACTCTAAAGAGGGGTTTCTTTTTATAAAAGACAGCAAAGGCAAAAAAAGACAGAAAAACCATTTTATCAGAACACCTCGTTGTTTTATTAAGGGCCTATTACAAAGAGTACAAGCCTTCCTATTGGTTGTTTGAGGGGCAATCTGGATGCAAATACAGTACCTCTAGCATTCGAGCCATTTTTAGAAAAGCGGTAAAAGAAACAAATTCAAATCCTTGGGCAACCGTGCACACATTGCGCCACTCCTTTGCTACTCATTGTATAGAAAACAATGTACATATGCGACATTTGCAGAATATGCTAGGTCATAGCTCTCCAAAAACAACAGAGATCTACACCAAAACTATAGCGATTAACAATAAAACAGTGACCAGTCCTTTGGATACTTTGTTAAAAAAGAATACATTGCAGCCATAAACGATATAACTGCAATAGGATTGTGGTTATACATATGTTAGGCACAATTAGAAAACACATCATGAAAAAATCGAATATTATTTTACTGACATTAATTTTAGTTAATCTATCCTTGTTAGCACAAAACCATACAAAGATTATTGATATGCATATTCACTCTTACACGGACAGTGACTTTGGAGATAAAGAGCCTGCCCAGGATTATTATGGTGAAAAAGGCTCAAAAGATGCTGAATCACATCGATTAGAAACTTTTGCTGCATTTGAGAAATTTAATATCGTGAAGGCAATGGTAAGTGGTAATCCTGAAAGTGTTGCAAATTGGGTAGCCAAAGATACTGACCATCGTATCATAAGAGGAATTCTTATGTTTTCTCCAGATGATTATGAAATGGATTCTGTTAAGTTTGAGCAAATGGTGAAGGATAAAAAAATTGAAATTTTCGGAGAAACCGCGCCTTATTATGGAGGTACAACCTTAAGTGATTCCATTTGGCAGCCTTATTTACGGATTTGTGAAAAATATGATATTCCTGTTGCTGTACATATGGGTGGCGGAGACCCAGGTGGAACAGATTCTTGGTCACCAAAAGCAAGATTAAAGTTAGGAGACCCATACTTAATTGAGGATGTTTTGGTGAAATATCCTAAACTTCGAATTTATATGATGCATGCAGGCGGTGAAGATTGGCCAGAGCATGCAA
>Ga0307488_10004562_pt1 | contig 11562 bp, 8 predicted proteins | sample SB02metaG_FD_202248 | JGI IMG/M metagenome (GOLD analysis project Ga0307488, IMG submission 202248) | Sea-ice brine microbial communities from Beaufort Sea near Barrow, Alaska, United States - SB 0.2 | ecosystem: Environmental > Aquatic > Marine > Coastal | place: USA: Alaska | collected 2017-05-06
ATTGGTTAAAAGTTCCAACAGGACCAGCAGTTAAACTTGTTATATTTTTAGTAGTACCATCTGAATCTCTAAAAGTTCCTGAAGTAATAGCTGTTCCATTTACAGTTGCTGCACCAGCAGTTCCTGCTGTGTTAGTTCTTAAAGGACCTTGAACTCCTCCATTTGTACCACTTGCTCCACCTCCACCAACCAATGAAAATAAAGATCCTGCAGCAGATCCAGAAAGAGTTGTATTTGTTCCTGCACTACCTGTTTTAGGTTGGCCAAAGTTTGCTGTTTGATTTCCAGGAGCTCCACCACCACCTATTGCATAAGTAATTGTTTCTCCTGCAGTAACACTAAATACTTTATCAGATACATAAGCACCCGATCCACCACCAGCTCCAGCTGATTCTCCACCAGCTTTATCATAACTTACACCACCGGCAGCTCCACCTCCACCACCAACACTTGCTTGAATATGTATTGCATTAGCACCATCGGGGACTGTAAAAGTACCAGAACCTGAACTTAATGTTTGAACTGAACTTGGAGTAAAAGCTGCAAATACTAATTTCCAAACTCCTGAAACTTTACCATAAATTTCGTCTGCTTCTTTCCAAGCACCAGAAACTTTACCGTATGCATTTTCTATCTCTTCAAATGTCCCTGAAACTTTTCCATAAGTATTAGCCATTTAAGCTCCTATGAATATTTAAACCAAATGTCTCCATCGGCACCTCCCGAAGGAGCGGATGTACTAATTGTAAATTTTCTTTGTAGTTTTGCAGCGGTCACAGCATTGTCTCCAATTTTTGCAGCAGTCACTACTGCTGCTGATATAGAAGCGCTGACTACAGCATTGTCTGCTATTTGAGCACTTTGAATTGCATCATCGGCCACCTTTGCGTTTGTCACTGAATCATCATCAAGCTGTAACGTTCCGATAGTCCCACCTAAAGTGTTAAGAGCTACTTCGTAAACATTAGTTCCGTCTGAATAAGCAGCATGAACTTTTCCTTGATCTAAAGTAAACCCAGATCCTGAAACAGTTTTAAAGGTTAATGTTTTACCACTGTTATGATTAGTACCATCTTTTAATATATAAAATTTTTCTATTGAGTTTGGAATAGTTACAACTCTGTTTGCTGCTAATGTTCCTGAAAAATTAAGAATCATATTTCTAGCGTTAGAAATAGAAGCGTTAGCCATAGACAAAGCAACATCAGATAAGGCTACGTTTATAGATTGGTATCCAGCTATTGCTTGTTGGACAAGTTCTAAATTAGTATTTGTTTTAGTTCCCCAAGTACCCGAGTTTTCACCCGTGGCCATTAACTCTAGTTTAAGATCTGCTGAATATGTTGATGCCATAATTCTGTATTATACTCTTTTTAAGCCGCCTTATCAACTTCCACCCAAGTATTGGCAACATTTTTGTTTACCTCAGTCCAAGTGTTAGTTACATTAGGGTCTATTACAGCCCATGCTGTTACAAATAAATCTCCAATACTTCCAGTCATTTCTATACCTGTAGGGATTACAGTTGCATCTGCTGTTATGCTCGCTATAGCACCTGCAGTAATAGCCAATTGTTGTCCGGTGACCGAGATTATTGAATTAGGAATAATTGTAGATTGGCCTAAGCTAGCTGCTAATTGCATTCCAGTTAATGAAACAGTAGCGTTTGCTGCTGTTGTAACTGAACCAATAGACATATCTATTGCATGATCAACACCGGTAATAATAGTTACATTACCGGCTGCACTTACAGAATAAGTTCCAATAGTAAATCCTAATTGCTGCCCTGTAAGAGTAACCTCTACGTTAGGTAATATCTGTTGACCTATACTAGAAGTTAACTGTATACCTGATAGGGCTACGTTAGCATTAGTTCCGCCTAATGCTGAAATGGGTGATTGTGCTAGTGCCGTTATCCCAAGCATCGATTAAGATCCTTTTTTTAGTAATTCTATTTCTGCTTTAAGTTCTTGAATTGCATTAACTAATACTGGAACTAAATGTTCGCCTTTGTATTTTAAATGTTCTGGTTGTTCAGTATCAATAATAACATTATTATCACCTTCAAGTGCAAGTATGTCTTGTGCTTTAAATCCATATCTTACATCTCCATGTGGAGTGTCATCTTCTCTTGATTTTTTAAATTGAAATGAAACAGGTTCTAATTTATTTACAAAATCTAAACCATGTGGAACTGTTCCAAAATTAGTTTTATCTCTTAAATCTGATGTTACTGTCCAAGCAACTTTTACATAAGCATTAGTTGTTGTGTTATTTCCTATTATTACTCTGTTACTTTCAGTAACAATATTAAATATTTTAGTTTTATCAGGATTATCTCCTAAAGTATGGTTATTACTTCCTGTAGTTAATTGATTTGAGCTGTTAGAACCAATTATTGTATTGCTTGTACCTTCAGTCAAAGCTGTAGCAACATCATAACCAGCACCTACATTTGAATGTCCTGTTGTGACAGAATTTAAAGCATCTTTACCTATAGCTGTATTTCTACCTGTTCCTGTTGTGGTAGCCCTTAAAGCACTTCTACCAACTGCTGTGTTTTCAGCTGCTGTTGTGTTTGCACATAAAGAAAATTTACCCATAGCTACATTACTAACACCTGTTGTAGTTAGATGACCAGCACATGTACCAAAGAAACTATTATCAGTTGCTGTAGAATTTTTTAATCCAGCATAATAACCAACTGCTGTATTTTCAGAACCAGAAGTTATACATCTTAAAGCTAAAGCACCAACTGCTGTGTTACTACCACCAGAAATTGTACCATTACCACACATAGCTTGAGAACCAACTGCTGTATTACTGCTACAAGTAGTATTATTTAATAAAGCGCTTTGTCCCATTGCTGTATTTTCTGTACCTGTTGTGTTAACTTCTAATGCTTGATTACCTACTCCTGTATTATTTGATGCTGTATTTTTTCTTAAAGCTTGATGACCAAGAGCTGTGTTTGCTCCTCCTGTTAAATTACTACATAAAGTGTTTCTACCCATTGCAACATTTGTTCCACCTGTTGTATTTTTACACAGTGCATTACAACCAATTGCTACATTAGCAGCACCTTCTGTATTAACTAAAAGTGAGTTGGTTCCAACTGCTGTATTGTCCGCACCTGTTGTGTTTTTTGATAAAGCACCTGTACCAATTGCTGTGTTACTTGATGCTGTTGTATTATCGTTTAAAGCATCTTTTCCAACTGCTACATTATTTGTACCTGTTGTGTTAGTTAGTAAAGAAAAAGTACCAACAGCAGTATTATTAGCTGCTGTTGTGTTATTAGATAAAGCTCCTGTACCAAGTGCTGTATTAGAAGCACCAGATGAATTATCAAATAATGCACAACTACCTAATGCTGTATTAGAACTACTTGTAGTATCTTCTGCTGCTCTAAAACCAACAGCTACATTGTTACCACCTGTTTGATTATTTCTTAACGAACATAGTCCTACAGCTGTATTATTTCCACCGTCAACATTTTCTTTAAGTGAATCTTTACCCACAGCTGTATTACCAAATGCTGTATTAGCTGTTAAAGCACGCATTCCGATTGCTGTATTACTATCTGCTGTCGTAATTGATGCTCCAGCGTCATCTCCAATAGCAGTATTATTAATACCTCCAGCTTGAACACTACTTAATGCATTATTTCCTAATGCTACGTTATCTGTGCCTGTTGGATAATTTCCGTCTAATTTTACTGTTCCACCGTCTACACTAACATTACCATTGACAGTTAATCCTGTTAAAGTTCCAAGAGAAGTTACTCCTGATTGCGCAGCCTCAACATTTAAAGTTACATCACCTGAAGTTCCACCACCTGATAAACCTGTTCCTGCTACAACTGAAGAAATATCTCCTGGTATAACTGATCCATTATTTTGTAATGTACCAACTATATTAATAGTGTCACCACTATCACCTATGGTAACAGTGGTGCCAGATCTTGGACTGAGTTTATTTACTTTTATTTCACTCATTTAGAATCTTTTTTAGCTTCCTCTTTTATTTCTTCGGGTAGATTTGTTTTTAAAATATCTAAATAATGTTTTAACAAAATTTCATTATTAGAATAATCTATTCTAATCTCATTTTGATTTTTGTTTATTACTTGAATATTATCTAACGCAACTTTACCTTCATCCGAAAGCTTAGTTTCATCATACTTCTTATCGTCTATTGTGATCATTAGATCTCCTAGCTTGCTGTGTGGGCTTTGCCTGCAGTAATAGCTGCATTAACTGCAGTCATACTTTCAGTAGTCCAGTAATCTTTAGCAACCATAATCTCTAAATGCTCAACATTTCTATCTACACAAGATTGTCTATCTTCAGCTGATTCATCAGCCATTTTAGAACTATCAATGATACCATTGATTAATTCAACTGAATGACCCATAGCTGTAAAATCTTGAGCAATATCTTCTGCTGCTTTTACTTCGTCTGACATGTTTTCTCCTATATTGTTGAAGTTTTAACTTGATCTATTCTATCAAGTTTTTTGTAATTATCAATCACTCGCCTTGGCTCAACCATGTTATTTCTAGGGTCTGAATCATTATATCTAGATTCATCCCATTTACTTTTCATATGAAAATGCATGTTTTTATTATGGGAATAACCAAACTGTATCCAACGAGTACTACCCCAAATAACTACTCCTGGTGTCTTAGTTGAACCTGACATATGTTGAAGACAACTATCAATACTAACAAAACCTTCAGCACCTTTAAACATCTCATGTATTTGAGACCAATGTAAATCACATCTAATGGTCCCTTGATAGTGGGGCTCATTAGGTAAAACACAATTAATAATAGTAGTGTCCGGATATTCTTCGCTTAACATATTAACTACTTGTTGAGCTAAGAAAGGTGGATAGTTTCTATTAGGATTAATGTTTGTGTATTGCACACCGTCTGCATAATTCCATTTTGCTTGACCCCCAGAGAATTGAATCATTATATATTTACCAATCTCATTTTTAGTTAACCATTCTTTAACACTATCTTTATGATGATTCGTATATAATTTTGGTGTCATCGATGTATCAAATGCTACACCATGATGTTCACAGTAACTTTCTATTAAATGTTGTTTGCCAAATTGAAAATTAGATTTGTAAGGCTCACAATAAAATATATTATCCGATGCCATTATTCTTGGATCTGTTAAAGGCAGTGTAGATTCAAAGGCCATCTTAACATCTGGGTTTCCTTTAAAACAATCTATATAAGGTGTGTATATCTGCACCTCTGATTTTTCTCTTAGCTTTGGAATTAAAGATGTAAAAGCAACACACTTACCAACTCCACCTTCTACGACATATGTATTTAACATTCTAACTATTTTCTAACACTTCTATTCTAGATTTCAAGTCTTTGTTTGTCTCTGTTAGTTCTTGAATTGCTTTAATTAAAATTGGATAAGTTTTCATAGGGTCTGCTTCCCATTTATCAGGATTATTTTTATGAACTAATCTTGTGTATTCTTTATTTCCAAAAGTTTCTTCAACTTGGTCTAACTCTTGTGCAATAAATCCATAATCTTTTTTACCTTTTCTGCTTCCATCTCTTGTATTCCAATCAAATTTAACTGGTCTTAAAGCTAGAATGTAATCTAGTCCATGAGGTATATCTTCAACATTTGTTTTATCTCTTAAATCAGATAGTGCTGAAATAGAAGTATCGGCACACCTTAAATTATCATTATCTCCATTTCCTAAAGTAATTTCATTTGAAACTGAAACCGATGTTGATTGTGAGTTATAACCAAGTAATATATTATTATTACCTGTTGTCAGACCATTTCCAGCTATTAAACCTACATTTGTATTAAAGTCACCTGTTGTAATTGCAAATCCAGCTTTAAAACCATATGCTGTATTTTGACAACCAACTGTGTTGTTACATAAAGCTTGATAACCCATTGCTGTGTTAAAACTAGCTGTTGTGTTAGCTTTTAAAGCATCACTACCTATTGCTGTATTACAAGCACCTGTTGTGTTTGTTGTTAAAGCATAATAACCATATGCTGTATTTTCTGAACCTGTTGTGTTAACTTTTAAAGAATAAGTACCCACTGCTGTCGTACCAGAAGCTGTTGAGTTAGCACATGCTGCACGATAACCTACTGCTGTGTTACTATCACCTGTTGTATTATTTTGTAATGCTTCATAACCAAATGCACTATTACCAACACTATCTGTAATTTTACAGCCAGCTTCCCAACCTACTGCTGTATTGTTTACTCCTGTTGTATTAGCTAATAAAGCATTTGTACCTACTGCAACATTTCGGTTACCTGTAGTGTTAGCTCTTAAAGAACAATTCCCAACTGCTGTATTGTCGTCTGCTGTCGTATTAGCACATAATGCAAGACTACCAACTGCTACATTGCCTGTACCTGTTGTGTTAATAAATAAAGGAGCATAACCTATTGCTATATTAGTATCACCTGTTGTGTTACAAGTTAAAGCTAAATGACCTACTGCTGTATTGTTTGATGCTGTGTTTTTAAGTAAAGTACTTTTACCTAAAGCAGTATTAGCTGTTCCACTTACATTACATTTTAAAGAATTAAAACCAACTCCTGTATTTTCAGAAGCTGTATTTTTTGTTAATGTATCATGTCCAATAGCAACATTAAAATTACCAGTAACATTAGCATCTAAAGCACAAGCACCAACAGCTACGTTTTGACAACCTGTTGTGTTAGCACATAAAGCTAAAGAACCTATTGCTGTGTTATTATCTGCTGTTGTGTTAGATCTTAAAGCTTTTGCACCAACTGCTACGTTGCTATCTCCTGTTTGACTAAGTGCCATAGCATCTTTTCCTAATGCTGTATTACAACAACCTGTTGTATTTAAAAGAAGTGAATTTCTGCCAAAAGCTGTGTTTTCTCCTGCTGTAGTATTACAAGACATAGAGCAAAATCCCATTGCTGTATTACTTGTGCCTGTTGTATTAGAATACATTGAACAAACACCTGCTGCTGTATTCATACAAGCTGTTGTATTACTTTTCATTGAACACCAACCAGTTGCTACATTACATTTACCTGTTATGTTATCAACCAGAGTATTTGCACCTACTGCTGTGTTATGACTTCCTTCTGTATTTGCTGCCATAGCACCAGTTCCAAGTGCTGTATTAGAACCTCCTGTAGTGTTTGCGAATAATGTATATACACCTATTGCTGTATTATTATTTCCTGAACTAACAAACATTGATTGATAACCTACAGCTGTGTTTTGTACCTGTGTTGTAATAGCTTTTAAAACACAACCTCCAACTGCTGTATTAAAATCTCCTGTAGTCAATGCTGTTAAAGCACTATCTCCAATTGCAACATTATTATTAGTACCAGCTTCAGCACTATCTAAAGCAGTATCTCCTAAAGCTACGTTCTTATATCCTACTGGATAATTTCCGTCTAATTTTATTGTGCCACCATCAATGCTGACGTTTCCGTTAACTGTTAATCCTGTTAAAGTTCCAAGTGAAGTTATTCCTGATTGTGCTGCTTCAACATTTAAAGTAACAGATCCTGTTGTGCCACCACCCGATAAACCTGTACCTGCAACAACTGCAGTAATATCCCCTGGTAAAGTTCCACCATTATTTTGTAGAGTCCCTACAATATTTACTGTGTCATTTGTTTTACCAATAGTAATTGTATTAGAACTTTCATTAATAATATTATTACCACTCTGATCTTGTACTGAATCTACTTTTATAATACTACTCATTTTCTAATACCTCTATTCTAGCTTTTAATTCTTTGATTGCATTAATTAATGGTATAACAAACATTTCTCTTGAAATTGCTTGAGTTCCATCTGGTTGTTCTGACCAAACTCCATAATCTTCTGCATTTACTTCTGAAACACCACTATCAATAAGTGCTTGTTTAACTTCTTGTGCAATTAAACCATTCATTTTAACTTCTGTATCCATATTATTGGTATCAGCATTATAATGTTCTGTTAAACTTGGGTCTACTTCTTGTGATGCTTTCCAATTATAAGTTACAGGTCTTAGATTATTTATAAAATCTAAACCTAAATTTGAATCTTCAATATTTTTCTTTAATCTTAAATCAGAACTTCTTGTCCATGAAGCATTTGAAGAAAAATTATTATAAACTCTACCAGCTGAGCTACCAAAAGTAAAATGGTTTCCACCTATTCCAGCAATGTCGTGTCCAATTACTATTTCTGGGCTAGTATCATTGCCAGCATAACTACCATAACCCATAGCTATTTTATTAGATGATGAAGTACCATTTCTACCAGCAGCAAAACCAACGAAAGTATTTCTACAACCTGATGTTATTGTACCACCACCAGCTCTATTACCCACAAAAGTATTTTCTTTTCCTGTAGTTACATTACCTCCAGCACCCTCCCCCACTGCTACATTACAACAACCTGTTGTAGTATCAGTTAATGCAGACCAACCAAACGCTGTATTATAATTAGATGTTGTAACGGCATCTAAAGCATTAGCACCCATTGCTGTATTGTACTGTCCTTGTGAAGTTAAATGTAAGGCTTGATACCCTACGGCAGTATTATTACTACCTGTTGTTTTTGTTTGTAGTGCTTCTCTACCAACAGCTGTATTATAACAACCCGTTGTGTTTGCACACAAAGCTAAATATCCTACTGCTGTATTTGAAAAACCAGAAGTATTGGCTCTTAAAGCAAAAGCACCTACTGCAGTTTGATTTCCTATTGTGGTTTGATTACTTAAAGCACAAGTACCTATTGCTACATTACAAGATCCTTCAGTTGCTTCAAATAAAGTTCTATAACCCATAGCAACGTTACAAGCACCTGATGTAGCATCTAGCAAACCTTGATAAGCAACTACTGTATTACAACCACCTGTTAAAGTTCCCTGAGATGCACCTTGACCAACTACTATATTACCACTTCCTGTAGTTAAACCACAGGCTGCTCTTTCACCTACAAGTATATTAGATGAACCTGTTGTAACTGCTAATCCAGATCTATCACCTACTGCTACGTTAGATTCTCCTGATGTATTATTAACTAAAGCTGAATAACCAACTGCTGTGTTAGTTGCACCTGATGTATTTTTTTTTAATGATTGATAACCGAATGCAGAGTTATTTGAACCTGTGTTAGCACATAATGATTCTTGTCCAAGTGAAGCTAAACCTGTTCCTGTTTGGTTTGAAAATAAAGATTTCCAACCGACAGAAGTATTGTTAGACGCTGTCGTATTAGCTTGTAATGAACAAAAACCAACTGCTACATTGTTACTACCTGTAGTATTACTATCTAAAGTTCTATATCCAACTGCTGTATTACTATCACCTTCTGTATTACCACTTAAAGCTTGTCTACCAATAGCTATATTGCTATCGCCTGTCGTATTAGAATCTAATGCATTTGCTCCTACAACTACGTTACTATCTCCTGTTGTGTTTACATATAATGCTTGATCACCAACTGCTGTATTATATACTCCCTCAGTATTACACCTCATTGCCATTCTACCTATTGCAACATTGTGATTACCTGTTGTGTTATCTTCAAGTGCGCTATTACCAAAAGCTACACTACGACAGCCTGTAGTATTTGTAAGCATTGCATTAACACCAACTGCTGTCATATCTGCACCTGTTGTGTTAGCTCTTAAAGAACTAGAACCAACTGCTGTGTTGTTAGATGCTGTGCTATTAGTAGCTAAAGCATCACTACCTATTGCTGTATTACAGTCTCCTGTAGTGTTGCTAACTAATGCTTCAATTCCTACTGCTGTGTTATCGAAACCTTCAGTGTTAGTCCATAAAGCTTCTTTACCAACAGCTACGTTGCTGTGACCTGTTGTGGTTTTACACATAGCACTATATCCAACTGCTGTATTATTTGAAGCTGTTGTGTTAGCTACAAGTGTCTTTGCACCTAAACCAGTATTATTACTTCCTGTATTAGTATATAAAGAATTTAAACCTAAAGCAGTGTTATTTGATGTTGTTGTAGTAGCTTGTAAAGAGTTTTGTCCTACAGCAGTATTACTAGAACCTGTAGTTATCGCTGATCCGGCAGCTGCACCAACTGCTGTGTTATTACTTCCTGTTGTGTTAGAATCTAAAGAACCAGCACCAACTGCTGCGTTAGAAGTACCTGTTGTGTTAAGAACTAAAGATTGGAAACCCACTGCAGTATTATTATTTGCTGCTATATTGTTTGCTAAAGAATCTTTTCCCACTGCTACATTAAAACAACCTGTAGTATTTAATTCCATTGCTGTTCTACCAATAGCAGTATTACATAAACCTGTTATGTTAGTTGTTAAAGCACTTCTACCTACTGCAGTATTCATACAACCAGTAGTATTTGCGTCTAAAGATGTTGCACCCACAGCTACGTTTTGAGAACCTGTTGTGTTAGCTTCTAAAGCTGCATGACCTATTGCTGTATTATCTGAAACTGTATTTGTGTATAAGGCATTAGTACCTACTGCAATATTTTTTGCACCTGTTTGATTAGTATAAAGTGCTGCATCTCCTAAAGCTACGTTACAACAAGCTGTAGTACTACCTTGAGCTGCTAAACGACCTATTGCTAAATTTCTTAAACCAGATGTATTTGTTTGCAAAGCACCACAACCTAAAGCAGTATTATTTCCACCTGTTGTAGTTGCACCTAAAGCACTTTTACCAACTGCTGTATTACTTGAAGCTGTTGTGTTTGCGTCTAATGCACCACTACCTACTGCTGTATTATTTGCACCTGATGTGTTAGCTATTAAAGAAGATTTACCTACTGCTGTATTATCTGAACCTAAATTAACATTTAAAGCAGCATATCCAACTGCTGTATTATCGGCTCCTGTTGCGTTTAAATTTAAAGTTGCAAAACCAAGTGCTGTATTTCGTGCACCTGTTATGTTAGTTGTTAAAGCTAACGCACCTATTGCTGTGTTGTTATCAGCTGTCGTAATTGCTGTTCCAGCTTTTGATCCAATAGCTACATTGTAATTACCACCAGCTTGAATACTATCTAAAGCAGTATCACCCATTGCTACGTTTTCTGTACCAACAGGATAATTTCCGTCTAATTTTATTGTGCCACCGTCAACTACAAAGTTTCCTGTTAAAGTTAATCCTCCGCCTGGTGCAAGTGATACACCTGAAGGAATATTGACCGTATCACCAGAAGAACCTAGTGTTAAGGATGTACCTGATTGAGGTAATATAGTATCTACTTCTATTCTACTCATTAAATAATTACCAATGTTCCTGTTATAGTTTGTGTTGCTGTTATTGTAACGGGTCCTGCTAAAACTCCAGAGTCCATTGTTTGATCTTCTGAAATTGTAGAGCTATGGGTAACTACATAAGGAGTAGCATCCATTACAGGTGAAATAGTTTTCTTTGCAGGTATTGTACAAAATACATCTTTGTCATTTGAACCAAAACTAACCAAACCGTCCGAGTTAGATGAAGATATAACTCCTCCACTTGTACGAACAAGCGTACTTGTAGCACTTAAAGTATTTTCACC
>Ga0307488_10004563_pt1 | contig 11561 bp, 6 predicted proteins | sample SB02metaG_FD_202248 | JGI IMG/M metagenome (GOLD analysis project Ga0307488, IMG submission 202248) | Sea-ice brine microbial communities from Beaufort Sea near Barrow, Alaska, United States - SB 0.2 | ecosystem: Environmental > Aquatic > Marine > Coastal | place: USA: Alaska | collected 2017-05-06
ATTTCCAGTGAGACTATCGTTTTGATTGCGATGGATGATAAATCTGCACTTGGTAAATTGATGAGTTCTTATGGTGTTTCTTCGCAGGCACTGGAAAACGCGATTAGTAATCTACGTGGAGGCGAGAGCGTCAGTGATCCTGGTGCCGAAGATTCGTGGCAATCCCTTTCGAAATACTGTGTTGATCTCACTGAGCTTGCAGTAAATAGTAAACTTGACCCCGTGATAGGTCGGGATGCTGAGATACGACGGACAATTCAGGTTTTACAGAGACGAACAAAAAATAATCCTGTGCTTATTGGTGAGCCGGGTGTGGGTAAAACGGCCATCATTGAGGGACTTGCTCAGCGAATTGTTAATGGGGAAGTACCTGAAGGATTAAAGGGTAAAAAAGTATTATCACTTGATATGGGCTCACTTATCGCTGGGGCAAAGTTCCGTGGTGAATTTGAAGAGCGTCTCAAGTCTGTACTCAACGAATTGTCGAAGCAGGACGGTTCGGTTATTTTGTTTATCGATGAGCTGCACACGATGGTGGGTGCTGGTAAGGCCGAAGGCGCGATGGATGCGGGTAATATGTTGAAGCCCGCGCTGGCTCGAGGAGAACTTCACTGTGTCGGTGCAACTACCTTGGACGAATATCGTCAACACATAGAGAAGGATGCAGCGTTAGAGCGGCGTTTTCAAAAGGTGTTGGTTGAGGAGCCTAGCGAAGAAGACACCATCGCTATTCTTCGAGGTCTTAAAGAGCGGTATGAAGTTCATCATGGAGTGGATATTTCGGACTCCGCCATCATCGCAGCAGCCAAGCTTTCCCAACGCTATATTACTGATCGTCAGTTGCCAGACAAGGCGATAGATTTAATTGACGAAGCCGCCAGTTTGATTCGTATGGAAATAGATTCCAAACCGGAAGAAATGGACATACTTGAGCGCCGACTAATTCAGTTAAAAATTGAGCGAGAGGCGCTTAAAAAAGAAAGTGATGCAGCTTCATTAAAACGTAAAGAAAAGCTTGTGGATGATATCGATGAGCTTGAAAAAGAATTTTCTGACCTAGAAGAAATTTGGAAGGCTGAAAAAGTTTCGCTGCAAGGGGCCCAGACAATTCGGAGTAACCTTGAAAAAGCGCGTAATGATATGGAGTTGGCCAGCAGAGCGGGTGACTTAGCTCGAATGTCTGAGATTCAGTACGGCATCATTCCAGGGCTGGAGTCAGAGCTAGAGCAGGCGGCTAAGGCTGAGGCAGCAGAGAAAAAGCTGCTACGAAATAGGGTGACCGAAGAAGAGATAGCTGATGTTGTCTCGCGCTCTACGGGCATTCCGGTCAGTAAAATGTTGGCTGGTGATAAACTTAAATTGCTGGCAATGGAACAGTCCCTTCACAAAAGGGTCATCGGTCAAAACGAGGCTATTAGCGCTGTTTCTAATGCGGTGCGCAGGTCTCGGTCCGGTTTATCAGATCCGAATCGGCCGAATGGTTCTTTCTTGTTCCTTGGACCAACGGGAGTGGGTAAGACAGAGCTGTGCAAGGCATTGGCTGAATTTCTTTTCGACACCGATGAGGCGATGGTTCGTATTGATATGTCAGAATTTATGGAGCAGCACTCGGTGGCAAGGCTTATTGGGGCGCCTCCAGGTTATGTAGGCTATGAGCAAGGTGGGTATTTAACGGAAGCTGTTCGGCGCCGACCTTATACGGTTCTATTGTTGGATGAGGTCGAAAAGGCTCATCCAGATGTGTTCAACATACTTTTACAGGTAATGGATGATGGCCGCCTAACTGATAGCCACGGGAGGACGGTGGACTTTAGAAATACTGTTATCGTCATGACCTCAAACCTTGGTTCTGATCGAATTCAGGAGATGATGAGTGAGAAGAATTTTGCCAGCACTGACTATGAAGACGTGAAGAAGGCGGTTCTAAGTTCAGTCGTTAAGCATTTCTCCCCAGAGTTTGTGAACAGAATTGATGAGTCTGTTGTCTTTCATCCATTGCTAAAAGAGCAAATCCGCGGCATCGCTGAAATCCAGATTGGACTGCTTAACGGTCGATTACTCAATAACGACCTTTCCTTGCAGGTAAGCACCGAAGTGTTGGATCGCATCGCCGAAATCGGTTACGACCCAGTCTATGGGGCGAGGCCATTAAAGCGCGCCATCCAGAACTGGATAGAGAACCCATTAGCGCAGCAGGTATTGCAGGGCGATTATGTGGCAGGAGATGTGATCGCAATTGACATCAATATCGGGGGAGAGTTTGAGTTTAAAAAGCTTAGTTAAGAAATTAGCTCAGAGGTGGGCTAGAAAAAAGTTAATTATGCCTGAGCGTTACCACTATTAAGTCGTATGGCGGGTAACTTTGCCCGCTTTGCTTGACTTTCCTATGTTTGCTGCCAGAATTACATCCACAAGCGGTGTGTCTCAGCCAATCCTGTCTCGCACCGCGCTAGTCTGATTCTCCATGACCTGGAATGACAACAGACTGCTTCTCTGGGGTGTCGACAATATCCACCTTAGGTCCCTATCACGTTATCGCGTACGGGGCCGACAAAAAAACCGAACAGCATGGTTTTCGTGCATTCGTTTTTTTGATGAAAATTAACCTAAATAAGAATAAATAGCTGCAGTTGCCTTAGAGGTGTTTTGCGCTATTTGTCTATTTATAAACATATGTAACTACTCGGCAAGCTTAGGTTTGTCATAAATGTATTTTTAATACAGAGGCTAGGCAAGTGGATCAATTATCTGGTGGTGAAATGCTACTTCGTGCGTTGCACGATGAAGGCGTTGAAATCATATTCGGCTACCCCGGTGGTGCCGTTTTGCACATATACGATGCAATTTTTAACCAGGATAAGGTCGAGCATATTCTAGTTCGTCATGAACAAGCGGCAACTCATGCTGCAGACGGCTATGCACGCTCGACCGGAAAGCCCGGTGTGGTGCTAGTCACATCAGGGCCTGGTGCAACTAATGCAATTACAGGAATCGCAACCGCCTATATGGATTCTATTCCACTGGTGGTTATTTCCGGGCAGGTTGAAAGCCGCCTAATAGGTACAGATGGATTCCAAGAGACTGACATGATGGGCATTTCTCGGCCGATCGTAAAGCATAGCTATATGGTGTCGGACCCGTCACAAATTCCAATGTTGGTTAAAAAGGCGTTCTATTTGGCGACTACCGGTCGTCCTGGTCCGGTGGTTATTGATATTCCGAAGGACATGACTGACCCCAAAAACAAGTTTCCTTACGAATACCCAAAAAGCGTGAAGCTGCGCTCATACTCAGTGCCCGGCAAAGGCCATACTGGTCAGATCAAAAAGGCAGTCGAGGCTCTGAAGGGCGCGAAGCGGCCAATGATCTACGCTGGGGGCGGGGTTATTCAAGGCGAAGGGTCTGATTTATTAACGTCTTTGGGTAGGAAGTTGGGCTATCCGGTAACTAATACTCTTATGGGGCTGGGTGCCTATCCTTGCACGGACCCTCAGTTTTTAGGGATGCTGGGGATGCATGGCACCTATGAGGCGAACATGGCGATGCATTACTGCGACGTCTTGCTTTGCGTAGGTGCGAGATTCGATGATCGCGTAACCAACTCGGACACCTCCAAATTTTGTCCCGATGCTACAATTTTGCACATTGATATCGACCCTGCGGCAATTTCAAAGACTGTAACGGCTCATGTTCCTATAGTTGGTGCGGTTAAAGAAGTCTTAGTGGAGATGCTTTCAGAGGTTGATAAATCTAAGACTGAAATTGACCAAGAAGCGTTAAAAGTTTGGTGGGATCAAATTCAGCAGTGGCGCGCCAAAGACAGTTTGGGTGTAACGCCTGGTGCTAATGGAATCATCAAGCCTCAACAAGCTGTACAGGCGGTTTATGAAATAACCAAAGGTGATGCCTATGTTTCTACTGATGTTGGGCAGCATCAGATGTTTACTGCTCAATATTATGGTTTCGACAAACCTCGCCGATGGATAAATTCTGGCGGTTTAGGAACGATGGGTTTTGGTTTCCCAGCGGCGATGGGTGTGCAGCTAGCTTTTCGTGATGCGGTGTCTGTTTGCATAACTGGCGAGGGAAGCTTTCAAATGAACCTGCAAGAGTTTGCAACCTGTATGCAATACGACCTGCCTATAAAGATTATCTGTCTCAATAATGAGGCATTAGGTATGGTAAAGCAGTGGCAAGACATGCAGTACGGTGGTCGTCACTCAGCAAGTACCTATGCTGAATCTCTGCCAGATTTTGTTAAATTGGCAGAAGCCTATGGTCACGTTGGAATGCGAATCGAGAAATATGAAGATTTACATAGCAAGCTTGAAGAAGCTTTTGCGATGAAGGATAGGCTTGTCTTCGTCGATATCCGCGTCGACCCAGAAGAGCATGTATACCCAATGGCCATTAAAGGTGGTGCTATGAAAGACATGATTCTTAGCAAAACGGAGAGGACATAATATGCGTCATATAATCTCTGTTTTGATAGAAAATGAGCCTGGTGCTTTGTCTCGTGTGGTGGGGCTGTTCTCGCAGCGCAATTACAATATTGATTCCCTCACTGTGGCGCCGACTGATGACAAGTCTCTATCGCGATTAACGTTAACTACAAGTGGTGACGAAGCTCGAATAGAACAAATAACAAAGCATTTGAACAAGTTAGTTGACGTAGTGAAGTTGGTTGATCTAACTGAAGGCGCTCATATTGAGCGTGAATTAATGCTTATCAAAGTTAAAGCAATTGGTGCCCAGCGCATTGAAGTCAGCAGAACTGTTGATATCTTTAGGGGACAAATTGTTGATTTAACCACAAGTGTGTTCAGCATTCAGCTGGCAGGAACTAGCGATAAGCTCGATGCGTTTATAGTGGCCCTAGGCGACAGTGTTGTGTTGGAAGTTGCTCGTACTGGGGTGTCGGGAATTTCCCGAGGCGACAAAGTTCTAGCAATATAGCTGTTGACACCTTTTTTGAGACACGGTTACTTGTCTAAACTATCTAAGGTCGGCCTCTTTTGAATGGGGCCGAAGTCCTTCCTGCTAGTATCTAGATCTGGGTGGCGCAGGAAATGTTTTGCATGTGCTTGAACACCTTTTTAAAGCAGTTTGAATGTAGTCTTAGGCTAGTTGCTTGATCGCAGTCGTGTACATGGGGGGCTTCTTTTCAACTTCCTCGATAGGGTGTGAGCTAATGTCGTCTACGCTGACGAGCTCGGCATGGTCCAACCCCATATCGGCAATTCCTTCTAAGGTGAAAGGCTGCCAATTCTCGGATGTTGTCGTTGTTCTACAGGCACGGATGATTTTCGACAGAGCACAACTCTAACCGGCTATAACGTGGGCTGAAAGTGAAATTCATATCGCCGGTTGTGAAGGTGGCTTGAGGCTTATTTCAGGCCAATAAGCAAAACTGATAAGTGGAACAGCTACTAGTCGAATTGCCACGTCAGAATTAGCCCGGCAGGATAACGGCGATAGCGCTGATCGTAAAGCTGGCTATTTATAACCGCGCAGTGAAGAGCTGCGATTTTTTTAAATTAAATAAGGTAGTGTTTATAGGGGCAGTTAATTGTCCAAAGACGTCATTGCTTAAATTAAGGTCTGTCCTGATATATTTTAAAGCTTATATATCAATATCGCTGATCTTCAGGTGCACCTCAATTTCGAGAGCTAATGAATCTATTGCTTGCAGGTACTTATCCAATGAATCTAGATACCACAAGTTTCGTCTGAGATGTAGAAACCTTAATTGATTTCGAAGGGCTGAAATTCCAAGCTCATCTGTTGTAAGAAGTCACTTATTAAATCCATCCCATATCTTAAGGGCCGAGTTGCCTCCTAAATCATTCAGATCCTTGCCGGAATCATTGCCGTCATCGATAACCCGAGCAGTAGCGTTCTCGCAGAAGTTGGCTAGTCGGCCTGCTAGGCTTGGTGCATCAAATTAACTCAATTGCTCAGCAGAGCAACCATCGTGTTTCATGCCGAATGTCGCGGATAGAGGGTGCGGTCTTCAAGAAAGATAGCGCCATTTACCTCAGCCATCGAGTCGAGAGGTATGGTTTCAGTGCTTGCCAACCATTCGTCTATTGCTAACTACTTTCCATCTCGCTCGAATTATAGTTTACGAATCCCGTCGATGTTGGCCCGATCTTCTCTTATTTCCCTGAGTAACTGCGCGGTCATTGAATATACCTTCAAGGAATATGGCTAAAGATCCCGCGACGATTATCCGCGCACCTTAGCCCATTGGAGTTTCGACAGTTTCATTATGAGGTTTTGGAATTGTTTGAATAAAATATAGGTGTTGGAGTCAATGCTATGCATTGCCTCCAACACCTAACAAATCATATGACTTTCTTCATCGCTGTCATGTAAGTACGCAGGCGCTTGCCAACAACTTCAATTTGATGCGAACGAATTGCGTCATTTACTGGAATCAGTTCCGCGTTATCAACGCCGCCATCTGGCAACTGTAGTCCTTTGCCGATAACGTCAATATCAACTTTCTTCATGAACTCCGCTAGTAACGGCACGCACTCATGTGAGAACAAGTAGCAGCCGTATTCTGCGGTGTCTGAAATGACTTTATTCATTTCGTAAAGTTTCTTGCGGCCAATTAGGTTGGCGATTAAAGGCACTTCATGAAGAGATTCATAATAAGCAGATTCTTCGATGATGCCACTGGCGGTCATTGTCTCAAAGGCTAGTTCAACCCCAGCTTTGACCATAGCAACCATAACAAGGCCGTTTTCGTAGTATTCCTGTTCGGGAATATCCATGTCACCGGCTACTGATTTTTCAAATGCAGATCCAGTCGTTTCTTCACGCCAAGTCAGCAATTTGTGATCGTCATTGGCCCAGTCATCCATCATTCCTGAGGAAAAATTACCGATGATGATGTCATCCATGTGTTTTTGAAAAAGCGGGGCCATGATTTCTTTTAGCTCTTCTGCAAGCTCATTGGCGACTAACTTGGCTGGATTGGATAGTCGGTCCATCATATTAGTGATGCCGCCGTGCTTTAAGCCTTCGGCAATGACTTCCCAGCCGTGTTGAATCAGCTTTGAGGCATAGGCGGTATCAATGCCTTTTTCTACCATTTTGTCATAGCAAAGTATGGAGCCGGTCTGGAGCATGCCGCAAAGGATTGTTTGCTCGCCCATCAGGTCAGATTTCACTTCCGCTATGAAGGATGATTCTAAAACGCCAGCTCGATGTCCGCCGGTGCCGGCGGCATAGGCTTTGGCGATTTCCATGCCGTCACCATTGGGGTCGTTTTCGGCGTGTACCGCTATAAGAGTCGGTACGCCGAATCCGCGTTTGTATTCTTCACGAACTTCCGACCCAGGGCTTTTCGGTGCAACCATTACTACGGTGAGGTCATCGCGAATTTGCATGCCTTCTTCAACAATATTGAAGCCATGAGAATAAGCAAGACAGGCGTCTTGCTTCATTAACGGCATTACTTGAGCTACTACAGCACTGTGTTGTTTGTCTGGAGTCAGATTGAGGACTAGGTCTGCAAGCGGGATAAGCTCGTCGTATGTGCCGACCGTGAAGCCATTTTCGGTGGCGTTTTTCCACGAGGCGCGCTGCTCTGCGATAGCGGCGTCTCTGAGCGTATACGACACGTCTAAGCCGCTATCTCTCATGTTGAGGCCCTGATTTAGGCCTTGTGCGCCGCAGCCGATGATGACGATCTTCTTGCCTTTGAGTTTGTCTACGCCGTTCGCAAACTCACTGCGGTCCATAAAGCGGCATTTACCTAATTGCTCTAGTTGCAGTCTGAGAGGTAGCGTATTGAAATAGTTCATGGAAGTGCTCCGAGATATAAATTTTGTCAGCTTATTCGTGCGCTCAATTGCTAGGTTTTTTAATTCCCATGCTTGGGCTCACGATTTGTGAGGCGAGATCATATAGCATCTGCCTCGATTGGTGCAATATTCCTTAAAAAACTACACACGTAGCACCTGCCAGACTAGAGCGCTATAATCGGCACTCAGTTTAACTTTTTAAGTATTGTGGGTGCCAATGACAGATCAAGACAGCGAATTAGGTCCAGAACAGGAAAACGTTCTTCCGATTGATGAGCATGAAGAGATTGTGTCGGAGGGCGGCGTAAAAGTTCGCCGCCGCGGGATCTACTTGCTGCCGAACCTGTTGACGCTCAGTGCATTGTTCGCTGGCTTCTACGCAATTATCGCGGGAATGTCTGGCAATTTCAATGAGGCCGGGTGGGCGATCCTGATAGCTGCCATCTGCGACGGGCTAGATGGTCGAATAGCCAGATTGACTAATACCCAGAGCGCGTTTGGAGCTCAATTTGATAGTCTGTCGGATATGGTGTCCTTCGGTGTGGCTCCCTCGTTAATTATGTTTAGCTGGGGTTTTGGTCCGCTTGACCGAGTAGGGTGGGCCGCTAGCTTCGTTTATGTATCCTGCGCGGCAATTCGCTTGGCGCGCTTCAATGTTCAGTTGGAATCTGCAGATAAGCGTTTTTTTGTTGGGCTGCAGAGCCCGTTGGCGGCCGGTATGGTAACCTTTGTGCCTTGGGTAGCCAATGAGTACGGGGTTGAGGTGACTCCTTTGGTAGCCTATTTAGCAGCCATTCTTACGGTTTTCACCGGCCTGCTAATGATCTCAAATTATAAATACTTTAGTTTTAAAGAACTTAACTTCAAGGGCACGGTGCCTTTGATCGTATTTGTTTTCGCGGTGGTGTTCTTAGTCGTTGTGGCGCAAAACCCCCACGAGGTTCTTTTAGTGGGATCGGTCCTTTATGGCGCTTCAGGCCCTATTATCTGGCTGTACAGAAAACGATTTGCTGGGCCGGCTGTGGCAGTCCCCGATGAAGGGTCTGCAAAGGATAGTGGTAAAGTGCCGGTTAAAGGTCAAAGTAAAGAGTCTGTTTCAGCGCCCGGCAAAGTCCCTGACAAAGCCCCAGATAAAGTGACAGAAAAAGGTGCTCCTGCGAAAGAGGATGAAGGTTCTAGCGCGGCGCTTACCGAGGTCAGTCAAAACCAAGTGAAGCCGGTTAGGCGTAGTAAGGCTAAGAAAGCGGTTAAGAAAGTAACAAAAGCGCAGCCGAAGACGAATGCGTCCAAGCTTGCTGGTGACTCCAATCTTGAGAATTCTGAGGCCGAGGTCACGCAGCTTAAGGTTTCTAAGAGGGAGCCTGCAGCTAAAGACTCTGATTAGGCCGAGCCAGAATTAGGCGTAAGGTTGTTCTTAATTCGAGTTAAGGTAGGCTTGAAGTAGTTTTAAACTAAGTTTACAGTTCGCAATTTCGACCTTTTTTCGTTCTTGCTGAAAGAAAACCAAGTTTGAGTTTTTGTAAGCAATTTTTTTAATGATAAAGAGAAAGATATTTTCGATTAGCCCTGTCTTAGATGTCATGGAATGCTCAAGAGTCGATTTGCAAGGTAAAGAACTAACAAATTCGACAAAAACAGATAACGAAATAAGTGGATTAGAGCCATGTTGATAAAAAAGCCAGCAGATATAAAGCCATCTGAAATCACCCCGGAAAGTGTTTACCGTAACCGCCGAGAGTTTATGGAGGATGGTTCTAAACTTTTGCTAGGGGCTGCAGTAGGGGCCGCGCTACCTTCTATAGCCAATGCTCAAAATGGTAATGATCTTAAGGCTAGGGCGCCAGCAGGTCTGAAACGCTCTGCTCCTGCGCCTTGGTGGGCTGAAAAATTCAGCGACATTAAGCCGGCTCCCAACTCTGAGCCTTATTACACTGCAGAGGCGCTGACGCCATACAACGACGTCACTCGTTACAATAACTTTTACGAATTTGGCATGGACAAGTCTGATCCGTCCAATAATTCTGATGAATTTAAGGTTGACCCTTGGACAGTGGAAATCACCGGTGAGGTGGCCAAACCTGGTAAATACAACTTAGAAGATGTGCTTAAGCCTAATGCACTAGAAGAGCGAATCTATCGATTGCGTTGTGTCGAAGCATGGTCAATGGTAATTCCTTGGATAGGGTTTCCTTTGGCGGACTTGATTAAGCAGTTTGAACCTACCTCTAAGGCAAAGTTTGTAGAGTTTGAGACTATAATTGATCGCGATGCGATGCCCGGTGTGCGCTCTAGGTTCGCTATTGTTGATTGGCCATATAGAGAAGGTCTGCGCATGGATGAAGCTATGAATCCTCTGGCTTTTATGGCAGTGGGCTTGTATGGCGATTACTTGCCTGCTCAGAACGGAGCGCCGATGCGCTTAGTAGTGCCTTGGAAATACGGTTTTAAAAGCATTAAATCCATAGTGAAGATTAACTTTCGAGAGACCATGCCTAATACGACCTGGAATGATCTTCAGGCTCGTGAATATGGTTTCTACGCCAATGTAAACCCAGAGGTCCATCATCCTCGTTGGCGTCAGGATAAAGAGCGTCGCTTACCGCAAACCTTGTTTAGCCGTCAGTACACCGACACTAGGTTGTTTAACGGCTACGCGGATCAAGTTGCTGCTTTATACTCAGGTATGGACTTAACCAAGAATTTCTAGTCTGAATTGACTTAGTAGAGATCAAGGGTAAGCCCGAAGTAAGCCCTGCGTAAGGTTGAGGCAGGGCTAATGCAAGATTAAGTATGACTAAACGGTTCAGCGAAAGGCATTATTTTTGTTTGAGCGACTCCTACCTGGTTCAACACAATGAAAAAAATGATAAAGCCAATGGTCTTTAGTTTGGCCTTGGTTCCATTCGCGGTGCTTTTATATACCGCCATTTGGGGAGACCTTGGGCCAGACCCCGCCAAAGAGTTATCGCTGGAAACAGGAGAGTGGTCTTTACGGTTTCTACTCATCACTTTGGCGATGACGCCACTTCGACAAATATTTAGCCAAATCGAATTTACACGTCAGCGACGAATGCTGGGTCTCTTCGCTTTGTTTTACGCGACGGTACATATGTTCGTATGGCTAACCTTTTTATTGCAGTTCAGGTGGGGGGCGGTCTTGGAAGAGATACTAGAACGTCCTTACATCACCATAGGATTTGCGGCTTATGTCATCTTGTTTACGTTGGGGGTCACCTCGCCAAAGTTCATGGTGCGGAAATTAGGACGCTATTGGAAGCGCTTACATAGGCTGGTATACGTTGCAGGGGTTCTTGCGATTGTGCATTTACTTTGGATTTTACGTTTGGATATTGGAGAGGCGGTGATTTACGGAGTTGTTTTAGCAATCCTTTTGGGTTTCCGAATCTATAAAAAATTACGTGCCGCTAATGGCTAAATCAGTTTAAGACTGCTTTTGCCGGCATTTTTATTTCTGAATTAATGATTGACTTTTGGGCTCAGGCATCTGGATCACAGGCTTAGATAAATAACATGAAACAAAGTGAAAATAGGTCTTGTCAGCAGGCTTGAGATAAGTATAATGCGTCCTCCCTGAGTCGCTGGCTCCGGGAAAAGTTCTTTAAAAATTCGAATCAAGTAATAGAGGTAGGTGCTTGCTGAGGAAGGTTTAAACTCAATTAAACTTAGCTTCGGGTTCACTGGATTTTCTGGTGACGATGAAGTCTTTCAAAGTGAGCAGCTACA
>Ga0307488_10004564_pt1 | contig 11554 bp, 10 predicted proteins | sample SB02metaG_FD_202248 | JGI IMG/M metagenome (GOLD analysis project Ga0307488, IMG submission 202248) | Sea-ice brine microbial communities from Beaufort Sea near Barrow, Alaska, United States - SB 0.2 | ecosystem: Environmental > Aquatic > Marine > Coastal | place: USA: Alaska | collected...
ATACTATCGTGTGCCCAAATGAGAGCCACCATCTAGGGCTATAATCTGACCATTCAAATACTTAGAGGCCGCGGAGGATAGATACAAAGCTAGTCCAGCCATGTCTTGCGGGTTACCGATTCTACCGAGAGGATTACCATTCTCAATCCGCTCTTGATGGGCAGCTAAAGTCGCTTCCATCATCTTGCTTTCGAAGGGTCCCGGCGCAATGGCATTCACCGTTAAGCCTTTAGGAGCCAACCGCAATGCCAGATTTTTGGTCAAAAAATGTACAGCCGCTTTACTAGCGCCGTAGGCAAAATTATCCGTGGTGGAGACACTGAGACCGTCGATAGAACCTATATTGATAACTCGATGAGGATCCGCCATAGAGGCCCCATTCGTTAATAAGGGCATTAAATCACGAGTCAGCAAAAAGATCGCTCTGACGTTGATATCCATGACCTTGTCATAGCCCTCATCAGGATAATCCTCAAATGAGGCACCCCAAGCAGCACCGGCGTTATTAACCAAGATATCCAAACTTTCTTCACGGCTTTTTAGCTCGGCAACGAACTCGCTTCTGCCCTCGTCGCTTGCAAGGTCTGCAGGAATCGCAATGCATGTACCGCCAGTAGCAGACAATTCTTCTGCTGTGGCCTGGCAGGCATCTGCCTTTCTGGCTGTAATGTAGGTTTTGACGCCATTGGCGACAAACCCTTCAGCGATCATTTTGCCAATGCCTCTAGAGCCGCCAGTTACTACTGCGGTTTTACCTGCTACCGAAAACAACTCGTTAATTGAAAATGACATAATGACTCCTTGCAAACTAATTAGTGACTATTCGTTCTGATTATTATTGACCTGCAACTAGCTTTCAATTTTACCGCTAATAATAAGTTCGCACATGTTCTGCAGAACGTGTGCTTTTTTAACAAAGCCTTTAAAGCGATGATCTTTGGTCAATCCATTATAATAGCGGTAGTAAATTTGCTGACCGATAACAGCCAGGCGAAACAAACCGAAGCAAAAGTAAAAAGGGAAATTGTCGACCCCAATACCCGTTTGCTGCTGGAATCGAGCAACGATCTCGGCTCTAGTTGGCGCGCCGTCAACGTCACTTGGCATGGAACGAGAATCTCGAAAGAAATCCGGGTCCGATTGCTGAGTCCAGTATCCCAAGGTACAACCAAGGTCCATTAACGGATCGCCAACTGTGGACATCTCCCAATCCAGCACTCCGATGACCTGAAGAGGATTCTCGGCAGAAAAAATCACATTGTCCATTTTATAGTCATTGTGTATCACACTGGCTTTACCACTTTCGGCAGGCATATTGTCATAAAGCCACTTGATTGTTTCATCACAATTAACCGTGTCCGAAGTAAAAGCATCTGCCCATCTACCAGACCAACCATCCATTTGCCTCTGCACATAACCCACAGGCCTGCCAAAAGTATCCAGTCCGGCTTCAACTAAGTCCACCGAGTGTAATTCCCCCAGCACATCGAAGAAGTTGAATAGTTGCTGCCGAATTTGGTCTGGGGACAGGTTTAAATTACTTGGATAATCCCGGCGAATGACCAAACCTTCAATATAAGTCATTAAGTAAAAGTCGCAGCCAAGAATATCGTGATCTTCGCAGAAATGAACTGGGGTAGGACCGTAGGGGAAAACTTTCTCTAATGCGGAGAGAATTTTAAACTCTCTAGACATATCGTGAGCAGATTTTACCGTGCTACCGAACGGAGGCCGTCTTAGCACCCATTGATCATCGCCACTGCTCAGTAAATAAGTTAAGTTGGAATGCCCTCCGGGAAACTGCTTAACACTAAACGATCCGACCTTGCTGCCTAATACTGGCTCCAAATACTGTTTCAACTTATCAAGGTCGAGTCCTTCTCCTTCCCTGATATCACCAGCGCGATCTACTAGATCCTCTATAGCCATTCTTTTCCCCGTCTCTTCTTATTTGGTATTTTATTATCGGTAGGTGACCATATGAGCTAAGTCATTACTCTCTAAATGAGCCAGATTATTAAACTGTGACAATGACAGCCTACCTCGGCCATATCTAATTCTTGTTACTGCACTGTTGTGCACCATCCAGTTGGTGGTGATCACATGTTCATTAGTGAATTGTAATACTCTTTGCAAGGCCATGGCTATGACCCCGCCTGAAGTGGAAATCAGTATTTTGCTACCACTTTGATGATGGCTCATAATTTCGTCCATCACGCCATAAACTCTCTGCTGAAACGCCTGAAAATGCTCGAATTCCCTGTCCGCGTCATTTGGCACAAGCTCGCCGACTATCCACTTGGCTGTGGCTTTTTCAAATAGCAGCTGAAATTTCTTAGGATCTTTGATGGGCCACTCGATTTCTTCTTCAGAGTCATCGTGGTGATCGCGCAGGTAAATACGAAGCAGAGGGTCGCCATTATATTCATTCAGGGCAGGTTTTATGGTTGCCGCACGGGGCTCACCATTGATCAAAGATAACAGCTCGGACACTGTTTCTCGCTGCCTAAGCAATGTTCCGCTATAAGCGTGATCAAAGCGCTCCCCCGTCGCTAGCCAGTGACGAGAAAGTAACTTTGCTTGTTCAATGCCTTTATCGCTAAGCTTGTCATAGGAGGCCTTCCCGAAAGAGGCCTGCCCATGACGAACCAGTATCAATTCGCTCATTAAGTGAATTCGACTAGTTTAAAGCGAAGAGAAACGTGCAGTATGATAATCAGTATTGCCGTACTGCATTTCAAGCGCAGTAACACATTTGAACAAATGCCCGACATCCAACTCCTCAGTGGTACCGATGCCGCCGTGAATTTGCACAGCTTCTGGCCCAACCTTATTGATCGCTTTGCCCACTCGGCTCTTAGCCGCTGACACAGCTTTGGCTTTCTCAGAGGTGCTTTCACCGCTGTCCATTTTCATGGCAGCCATAACAACAATCGAGCGTGCTAACTGGCATTCAATAAACATATCGGCCATGCGATGCTGCAAAGCTTGAAATGTACCGATAGCTGTTCCGAACTGCTTTCGTGTTTTGCTGTACTCAACTGTCTTTTTCAGTAAAGATTCCATCGCGCCAAGGGCCTCCGCCGCTGAGGCTAGGGTAGCTCGATCAATAGCAGATTCAAGTGCCTCAATAGCACCGCCAACCACACCAATACGCGCGGAACTTGGGACCGTGACGTTACTGAGCCTAATTTCGGATGCACTCTTACCATCTACATTAGCGTAGGTATGCATGTTTACGCCATCTGCATTTGCGTCAACAAGAAAGACCGATATGCCACTGCGATCAGTATCCCCGCCAGATTCGCGAGCAACAACCAATAGTTTGTCAGTCCCGCTGCCGCTCAATACAGCAACCTTAGTGCCCGAAATAATGACGTTATCGCCTTCTACTTTTGCAGTCGTTCTCACGCTAGCAGCATTAAATCGACTGCCCGCTTCAGCATAGGCTAAAGAGACCTGCAGTCCCCCTTCCATTATTTGTCTGATAAGTGCAGCACGTGCCTCCCCTTCAGCAAGCTCACTAATCAGCCTTCCTGCAAGAATCGCTGTTCCCGCGAATGGTTCGACCAACATAGCCTTGCCAAATTCTTCCATCATGACAACCATGTCCACAGCGCAGCCGCCAAAGCCGCCATCGGCTTCATCGAACGGCACAGTCAACCAACCAAGTTCCGCGAATAGCGACCAGTATTCTTTGCTGTAGCCATCGTCGCTAGCTATGATTTGATTACGTGTCGCAAAATCATACTGATTCTGTACAAACTTCAACACACTCTCTTGAAGCATCTGTTGTTCTTCGGTGTATGAAAAATCCACTTCTCTTCCTCTTTATTTGTTCGTTTTAATCTATTCGATCCAAGGCAGCGACTTTAAGATAGTTTAAAGTCCAAGCACTGCTTTACTTATGATGTTCCGCTGAACCTCATTGGATCCGCCGAATATCGTTAATTTCCGATTATTGAAGTAGGTCAATGCTGATGCAGCTGAATTGCCTGGCCCAACAGCGTGGCCTTCGAAACCGTTTTCAAATTGCTCAGGAACAAAAGGCAGGCTGTGATTGCCGGCAATTTCCACGAACAAAGCATCAATGCTTTGTGCCAGCTCGGTACCAACAATTTTCAGAATTGAGCTTTCAGGGCCCGGTGCTTTGCCCACACTCAAGGCTGCAAGTGTACGCAGCTCTGCATACTCAAGAGCTTGAAGTTCAATTTCAGCTTCAGCAATTTTCGTCTTAAAGGAAGCATTTTCCAGCATATTGCCGCCAAAACCGTCATCCGTTTCCAACGCTATGCGTTTAAGCGCTTTCAGTCTCCGCTTGCCGCGGGGTACACCGGAGATATTTGTTCGTTCATGGGTCAGTAAAACTTTAGCGTAGGTCCAGCCTTTATTTTCTTCCCCAATTAAGTTTTCAGCAGGCACTCTAACGTCATCAAAGAAAACTTCGTTGACCTCATGGTGACCATCAATCAACACGATGGGCTTCAACGTTATACCGGGAGTCTTCATATCGATTAACAGAAAGCTTATACCTTCTTGCTTTTTTACCGTGTTATCGGTTCGCACCAAGCAAAAAATCCAGTCAGCGTACTGACCGTAGGTATTCCAAGTCTTTTGGCCATTGACCACGTATTCATCGCCGTCTCGAACAGCAGCTGTTTTTAAAGACGCTAGATCTGAACCAGAATTTGGTTCGGAATAACCCTGACACCACCACACGTTACTCTCTAGGATGTCCGGTAAGAATCGCTTCTTTTGCTCTTCGTTGCCGTAGGCCATGATGACAGGTGCAACCATTTTCATACCGAATGGTATTGGCTCAGGCGCACCAATCATGCCCAGCTCTGTTGCAAAAATGTGGCGCTGGGTCGGAGTCCAACCAGGACCTCCATGCTCTACAGGCCAGCTAGTAGCCGCCCAGCCCTTTTTAAATAAGATTTTTTGCCAATGAGTAAGTTCTTCTTTGCCCAAACGAATATTGGCATCTACTTTAGCTTTATATTCAGCTGGAAACTCATTTTCCAGAAAGGTTCTAACCTCAACTTCAAATGCCAGTTCTTCGGCAGTATAATCAGCGTTCAACTCGATTCTCCTTAAGCCCGACGTTGGTGTTAAATCGAGACCTTTTGGTCGAACTTAAAGGCCTGCAACAGAACTTAAGTCTGGGCAATTATCGGTATTTGGGGGATTTTGAGCTATTAAGACTACCATCGAAAGCTAGCCAAAATAAACAAAAATCGAACGTTTGCTCGAAATTAAACAGGCCTAAGCGTTCAAAACTGACAATGGATTGGCCTAATTTTCAATGATGCACAAAATAGATTGTTGTTCTTGGAAATGTAACGATAAATGGGGTATGCTTCGCGCCACGGTTAAGACCTTGTAATTTCATTGAATTTTACGCAGATTTGTTAATTATTCGTTTATTCTTTGGTGCATTTTCCGTCACATATTTTGTTACATTTACAGTTAAACATTTTGTAACATTTTCTGTCATATTTTCTGTCACAATACCGCCGGCGAAAGACCGGAACAGGAGCAGCCATGAACACTTCTCAGATTGCCAGATTGGCACTACTTTTGGTTTCACTTACCGCGTTTGCTGCATGCAGCTCAACCAGCGACGAAGCAGCTGCCGAGGCGACTGAAGAAGTTTCTGAAAGTGGAATTGATGGCACTACTCGACGTGCTCGAGAGCAGGCAGAGGCCGCTGAAGCCCGAGCCGCAGCAGCAGCAGAGCGCGTAATGCGGGCCGCATTAGAAACCACCGTCTTCTACTTTGATTTTGATATCGCCGAATTTCGCGCGGCAGATAGAGATGTACTGAGCTTCCATGCTAAAGATTTAGCAGCTAACTCTAGCAAGAGTGTTCGTTTAGAGGGTCATGCAGATGAGCGCGGCACTAGAGAGTACAACCTTGCTCTGGGCGAGCGCAGAGCATCAGCGGTCCTGAACTACTTAATAGTAAATGGCGCATCACGCAGCCAGATCGAAATAGTTAGCTACGGCGAAGAGCAGCCAGCACAAAGAGGTACAGGCGAAAGTGCCTACCAACAGAACCGTCGAGTTGAACTAGTAGCGCGCTAGAAAGCTTAGGCTTAAAGATTAAGCCATCGAAGGGCAGATTAAATTAACAAACCAAAAAGGCCAGATAAATCTGGCCTTTTTTTCTTAAGATTTACCCACCACTCCACTGACGATAAACTTACTCCAGTGCCTTGTGGACTCTGAGCCCCATATCTTTTAGGCACTCCATTCCTGCAGCGATTCCTCCGGAGAAAGAAATAAAGCCATGAATCATATCTGTATAGCATTCATGCTCTACCTCAACGCCCTGCTCCACTAGCCTGTCAAAGAACGCTTTACCCTCATCTCGTAGGGGGTCAAAACCCGCAGTCATTAGATAGGCTGGCGGCAAACCAGTCAGGTCATGCTCTAAAAAATTCAAAGACGGGTCATTTGACTGTGCTTCACCGTCTAGATAATGATGGCGGAACCAATTCATATTGGACTTAGTCAAAAAGTAGCCGTCAGCAAATTCTTCAATAGACGGAAAAGTCATAGCCAAATCAACCGAGGGGTAAATAAGCAATTGAAAGGCAGGCATGGGGTAGCTCTCCCGCTTACAGGCCAGCACAACGCCAATGGTTAAATTCCCACCCGCACTATCCCCACCCATAGCGACTTTCTCAAGATCAATACCAAATTCATCAGACCGCTCTCGAATCCATCGATAAGCTTGATATCCCTGCTCATGAATTTGTGAAATTTTATGACTAGGTGCAAGAGTGTAATCAACCGAGAAGACAACACAGCCACTGTGAAAGCAAAGCTGTTGAGCAACAGTATCGTACTGCTCTACGCTGCCGATGACATAGCCGCCGCCGTGATAAAAAACTAACGCAGGCAACGATCCGGCTGCTTCCACCGCTGGCCTATAGGCGCGTATATTTATAGCGCCAGATTCTAATTCCGCCCTATGATCACTTATATCAGCAAGCTCTGCAGAAGGTGGAGCAAACGGATTACCCGCGGATTCCCGTGCGGCACGAACCTCTTCCGGCGTACTTTCACTCATAGGTTTTAACCTAGCAGCGCCACGCGCAACTTTAGCCGCATAGGCATCCAGTTCCGCGGCTCGTTCGGCGGTCTTACTTTTAAAAATTGGCATAGTGATTCATCATCCCTTTTAGAGAAACATAGTTCTCGGTCTGGTTGGCTCGAAGCCTACCAGCCACACAAGCCCAGTAAACAAAAAGAAACCAGGAACCACATTGAACAAGACCCCATCTAAATGTTGGGCAGACAATCCAAAAATCGCAACAGCCGTGTAAATTATCATGCCGATAACATGGGCCATAATATAATAATTTATAAATGGCGACGTGTTGTGATCAGTAGGCCAAGGCTTGCAAAGCAAAAACCAGCGCAGAGCGACCAAAATACCAAACAAATCCGTAGGCCAGAAAAGCAATAGATTTAGATTGTGGTGTAAATCTAAATGATCGGATACAAACCAACTGCTCAGCATCAAAAGCCCATAGACACCGCTGAAAATTGCCGTGAGTAGCCCCATCAAACCGAACAACCGGTAGTTTACGCTTTCTCCTTTCAACCCCAATCGCGAATGAGTGGCAAAATATGACATTGGGATTTTCTTCAACATCAAAAACAAAAACAATATTGGCCCTAAAAGAGCTATCGAAGCCGCCCGATAGCCTTTCGTTTGAATCTGTGGCGGAGCGAATTCCATAACCATTTGCGGAGCAGAAAGTAATGCAAGCTTGTCTCCGTTTTCGGCGACATTAGAAGGCAAATGACGAAGCCGTTCGCGAAAATTAAGGGGCAAGAACATATTCTCCCACTCGGTCATAGGCCTATCTATATTGCTATTCATCAAAATATCCAAAGAGAAGTCAATCAATGCCACTGAAGCATAATGCGATCTAACCTGATCTCTGAAGGTTGAGCTCGCAGTGCCGTCATAGCTCGTTGCGATTTCACCGCCCAGCGCCTCGTTCAAGTAATCCCGAATCTTAGTAGTGCAGTTGTCGAAAAAATATTGATATGAGTAAACAATATTTTCTGACTCCAAATTCCACATCAGGCGCCGGTACAAGATTTCTTTTTGCGAGTTGGTTAGGTTGATTTTGTCTTGCCAAACAGCCCGCTCTTGCCGGCGGTATTGAGCGAACTCGAAAGCTGGCGTATTCGTGACCAGCGAGTAATTCATAATCCCCTTAAAGAAATTGTAGGAGAATCCAATAACTCCACCGCTCAGATTGAAATAGCCCCAGTTAAATACTGTATCCACATTGCTATTTTCGTCATACATACGTAGAGCAGTGTGACCGAAGTTATCCCACACAGAGTCTCCCACATCCACTGTAATCAGATAAAAGCTGACCCGGCTCATATCGGCCGGCGGCTGGTAGCGCTCGGGGTTTTCAATGACCGGTAATGATTGCGCTAATGCAGTTTTAGAGAATATCCCCGCGCACAGCACGATAGCTAGCAACCAGAGAAGGTGATATTTACTGATAGAGGTTCGTAGATGAGATGTCATACAGCCTGACTGGCCTTTTGTAATTCTTGTAACTTGAACAAACCCAATCCTATCAAAGATTTAGATTAGATCAAGTGATCATACAAAGGATCAGAGATCCCGGCCACATAGGTTTGAGCTTCTCAGCAAGCGTTTATGCTAGAAGCGCAATTGCTTTTCATTGAGTTTTCGTCGAGCTTGCCAAAGTTAGCCAACACAGGTTTTTAGTGCTTATCTTAAATCCTCAGCTGAAATCGATTCGGCTGCCTACTTAGTTGATTACCAAATACCTGGCACCGTCACAATTAACAGCGGCGACGAATAAAAAATTCTCCCTATCGACGAGAGGGAGATGGACACCGACCTAGTCGTGCGGATCATACCAGAACAGAATCGAGCGGCTTATTTGGAAGCGCGTTTTACACTCGACGACGATGTACCAGTCCAGTCTGGCGCGATGCAGTTTTATCGTGAAGGCAGCTTTATCGGCAGCCAAAGAATTACTGGCTTCTTACCTAAAGAAGAAGTGAGCTTGCCCTTTGGTCAAGATGAGGAAGTTCGAGTCGAGGTACTTCCGGACCAAGAAAACTTTGATGCTGGCGGGACATTTACCCCGGTTGCTGTGGATAACCGGCGCCAGCGGTTTCTGATCACAAGCTTTCATGACGCCCCTAAACTCATTGAGGTTATGGCTCGAGTTCCTGTTTCTCAAAATGACGACATCACTGTTGTATTGGACGATGACGCAACCGCGGCAGACGAAGTCGATCTTGATAACAAGACCGGCCTGACCCTTTGGCGTAAGCAGTCTACGTCTGCCGAGCCGATTAAAATTAAGCATTACTATTCGATTCGCTACCCTCGTGAGGGTCAATTGTTTTTTAGAAATCGAACTGAGCGCCTTATTTTAAGGCGCTCTAGTGAATGATTTTAGCGCACGGCTTGCTCTCAATTGTTATGAATTCCTTGTGGGTTGCCGTCAGCTGCACTTAGCTTCGTCAAACTCGTTTTACTGGCTTGTTTTCATCTTACCTTTATCAATAGAATCAGTTGGCATGGATAATGCTCCGCAAGTAGTCGCCTATCCGGGTTTACTTATTTAACCGATCGGATTATTTCAGTTAGGGTTTCCAGTCAACATCACAGTTCCTGTAACTCAAGAGTTACAGCTAAGGAGTTTGCTTTGGCCGTTAGTGTCTTCGATTTATTTAAAATTGGTATTGGCCCCTCTTCATCTCATACGGTAGGCCCTATGCGAGCGGCCCTTATGTTCGCAACCGATATTAAAAGCGGCGGCTGCATGGATCGCTGCAGCAATTTAAAAGTAGAGCTCTATGGCTCGCTGGCTGCAACTGGTGCAGGCCATGGCTCACCAAAGGCAATCTTAATGGGCCTGGAGGGCGAGTCTCCAGCGACAGTTGATGTGGACAGCATTCTGGAAAGAATCACCCGAGCACGGCAGACCAGCACTATTAAACTGCTGGGCAAGAAAGCTATCGCTTTTAACTTTCGCGACGACCTGATCATGCATCGTCAAGAGTCACTGCCATTCCATCCTAACGGCATGCGTTTTACAGCCTTTACTGACGATGGCCAAACCCTTTTGTCCACCACTTATTTTTCTGTAGGCGGCGGGTTCGTCATTAATGAAACGGCTAGCGGCGAAGAACTGTTGGTCGAGAATGACGACCAGGTCCCCTACCCGTTCAAATCCGCCGATGAGCTACTACAACTCTGCGATGAGACCGGACTACCCATTAGCGCACTGATACTTGAGAACGAAACTACATGGAACACTAAAGCAGAGGTACAGTCGCAACTCGATAGCATCTGGCAAGTCATGCAAGACAGCATTGAAAAAGGCTGTCAGTCCGAAGGTGTTATGCCCGGCGGCCTTAAAGTAAAAAGAAGAGCCGCCCAAATGCACCGTAAACTGTCTAGCCAAATTCACACTTCCAGCGATGACCCACTAAGCGTGCTCGATTGGGTGACCGTGTATGCGCTTGCCGTAAATGAAGAAAATGCCATGGGCGGTCGAATCGTGACCGCGCCCACCAATGGCGCCGCCGGCATTATCCCGGCAGTGCTGCGCTATTATTTGGATTTTTGTCCTGGCGCTAAAAAATCCGACGTTGCACGCTTTTTGCTAACAGCTGGCGCCATAGGAATGCTCTACAAGCTTAACGCCTCGATCAGTGGGGCTGAAGTGGGCTGCCAAGGAGAGGTAGGCTCTGCTTGCTCGATGGCAGCTGGAGCACTAACTGAGCTGCTAGGAGGCTCTCCCAGCCAAGCAGAAAATGCCGCTGAAATAGCCATGGAACACAATTTAGGCCTAACCTGCGACCCTATAGGCGGACTAGTACAGGTACCTTGCATAGAGAGAAATGCAATGGCTGCCATCAAGGCGATTAGTGCTTCGCGCATGGCGCTTCGAGGTGACGGCAATCATTTTGTCTCCCTAGACCAGGTCATTAAAACGATGCGCGATACAGGCAAAGACATGCAGGACAAATACAAGGAAACCTCCAGAGGCGGACTCGCGATTAATGTGCTTGCCGTTCCAGTATCTGTAGTCGATTGCTAACTGGACCGCTGTTGTCAGGATCCTTTTTCTCAGAATTGAATTCCCAGCGCTTGTGCCTGACCTTTCCCTCAACCCTCCAGTTTGCGCTTACACTAAGCAAAGCAGACTTCTGAAAATAACAAAAAATGTCTTATCAAAAATGGCTTAGCATCCAACACTAGTGGCTATCCAGCATTAGCTCACCCGTTTCTTTGCAAAATAATAGTGTCTATTTTTCCGCGGCCTTTATTCCATTCTCCATAATCGCATTTGGCTATAATTTCTTTTTACGCGATCTCTCTTCCTTCGTTACTGTCCACCATTTGCACGGCATAGCGATATTCGTCTGGCTATTCATATTAGTAGCTCAAGCCTCTCCAATTCGCACTAAGCGAAAAAGCCTGCACCGCTTACTTGGCAAAGCTTCCTACACCTCAGTGCCATTT
>Ga0307488_10004565_pt1 | contig 11553 bp, 19 predicted proteins | sample SB02metaG_FD_202248 | JGI IMG/M metagenome (GOLD analysis project Ga0307488, IMG submission 202248) | Sea-ice brine microbial communities from Beaufort Sea near Barrow, Alaska, United States - SB 0.2 | ecosystem: Environmental > Aquatic > Marine > Coastal | place: USA: Alaska | collected...
TGGAGGCGGAGGTGCAGGCGGAGGCGGCGACGGCGGGAGCGGCGGGCAGGGGCTTACACTGGTCCAGTTTTCGGCTCAACTTAAGCGCTACGTGTGGGATAGGGGGTGCGCACAGGGGTTGTGTAGCCCGTGTTAAGGGGGTGTTTAGGGTGTGTAGGGTGTTTTCTTGTGTCAGACACAGCTCAAGTTGAGCTGAGAAGTGGACGAGTGTAGGCCTCTGGCGGCGGGCGGTCAAACACCATGGGGTGGACCCCTCTGCACGCCGCCGCTGCAACCATCGCCGCGAACGCCGCCTCGGGAGCGCAAAACGCGGCGGAAGGCGAGAATCATCTCACGCGGTCGTGGCTAGCCCTCTTAAACCAGGGCTCCAACCGAGCAGCGGCGGCGCGTGATGCCGCGCGGGCGGCAGGGGCTTACACTCGTCCACTTGTGAGCTCAACGTCAGCGCTTTCTGTGGGACAGGGGGCGCGTCTAGGGGTTGTTTAGGGGCTGTAAAGGTGGCGTGAGGGGGTATTAAGGGGTGTGCAGGGTGTGTCTTTGGTTCAGAAAGGGCTCAGTTTGAGCTGAAAACTGGACGAGTGTCAGCCCCTGGCAGGCGGCCACCGCACTCCTCTCGCTAACAGCGGCAGGGCCCAGCAGACATTGCTCGCCACGTCTTTGGATGCTGCTTAACCTCATCAAACGAAGGTTCAGTTGCGTTGGATGACGGTCAACTGTTCTACAGCTGCTGACAGTCCAGCAGCTGGCCGGCAATGAGCCTCCCTCCCAGACGTTGCTCGCCACGTCAAAGGCTGCCATGAGTTCAATACACGAGGTTTCAACAAGCTTGTCGATGACGTGCTGGGCAATGTTAATGAGCCCTTACTCTTCGGATCCACTTGCATGGGTCCAGGGCAACGCCGGCTCAGCGGCGGGATCGCCGTCGGAGGTGGCGGCAAACGTCGACGCCGTGGCTTCCGGGCCCGCCGGATCCACCGGGGGCGCCGCCAATCGAGCCGCCGCCGCCGCCAACGCCGCCGTGCTCGACGTGCTCGCCCAGGGCGTGGTGCGGGCGTGTGACCTCTTGCACCGTGCGCGTATTGGCTCAGTCGACGACTCTTCCGAGGTAGGGACTGATGGATTGTGCCCGCCACGTCATGGAAGGTTGTTTAACTCTCGATTGAGGGTTCAATATGCGTTTCATAACGGGGCAAGCACTGTAAACCAGGCATCAGTCCATGATGGATAGTGCTCGCCACGTCATTGGATTGTATTTAGATTAAGCAACGGGGGTCTAAAATGCATTTGATGACGTGGCGAGCACACGGGGGTCTAAATGCGTTTGATGACGTGGCGAGCACTATCCATCAGTCCCTATTTCGAGGACCTGCTTGACGCGCGCGCCGAAATGGAGCATGTCGCCGCAGCCGCTCGGCTGGCCTGCCAGACGTACGACGGATCAGAGGTTGGGCCAAGTCAATGATCCTCTCCGCATCATCCACATGGGAGCTAATATACCGTTGCTTGCCGCGTCATCCACCACATAGGCTCTAGTGCTCCGGTGCTCTCCGCGTTCGCCACCATATAATGTTCCGGTGCTCGCCGAGTCATCCACCATGCAGTAAACCCTCGTGCGTTGATTAGTATGTATTTTTTCGACGTGACGCCTGCCGAGTCATCCACCACACATTAAACCCTCGTGTGCTGAGTGGAATGTCATTTTGTGACGTGGTGAGCCTTACACTGAGGTTGGCGCCGTGGCCGCCGCGCTGTTGTCCCCGGCGTCATCACACTCCTGGCGTGCGCTGCGGGCTCGCGACATCAGCCCCGGGCGCGCGGGCATCACCTTCTCTGAAGTGAAGGTAGGGCTGGTAATCCCACACACAATTTACCCACACGCAAGTTACTATGACAAAGTTCGTGAAACCACTTAGCAACAAGTAGTCCAAATGGAGCGTTCTGTTTGGTCGAGCGGGCACTAAGTCAGACTAAGTAGCATTAAGTCAGTCTAAGTGTCTAAGTGGTTTGGCGCACTCTGTCATACCAGCAGAGGACACCACACACATTCACAGGCACAAATGTGAGGAGACGCAGGGAACACAAACCATTGTGTACCGGCACAAACAGTGTAGTAGCAATGCTCAACCAGGCGACAAAATGCGTCGGATGACGTGGTGAGCAACACCTGTCAGGCCTTAATCGTACGTCAGAAACGAAACTTTCGTTGAGTCATTAGACCACCAATTTCGTTCTGGAATGGTGCTGCAAAATGCTCGCCGCCCATCAAACAAAAATTGGGGTTCACGAAGTGGAACTGAGCGCACTGCACGTGGAACGTGTTTCATCAGCTCGTTTCTGACGTACGGGCCTTAATACAAGGAGTGGCTGCGCAGCGGAGCGCCGAGCTTCCCACCCGGATTCCCACCGCCGCCGCCCACCGAGGTGATCAGCAGCCACTACGGCATCAAGTTCCTCTTCTTCATTTCAATCTTCGCTGGCTTCGTCTATTACCCCTATGGCTTATCTCAGGCAGGAGGGTCAACTAGAACAATGAATCGATCGCAGCTTTGAGCACGATTTACCTTCTGTGTGTATACTCATGCAGGCTCATGGAAACAGTTCGAGGTAGCAGACCTCAAGGCATCCACGAGGCTTTCGCATGAGCATTTGCCCAGCCCTAATGTGGCTTCTCGTCCATTTGACGTCAGTCGAGTCTTTGATATCGATGACACCTCTGCCATGTGTTCGTCCATCTGACTTGTGTCGAGTCTAGCTTCTCAATGACCATCCTCTCAGGAGGAGCTGCCACAGCGCAACTTCCGCATCGCGTTGGTTCTGGTCTGCCACACGCTGATGTGCGCAACACAGCGGTTCGTCCCTAGCCGCTTCTTCCTCAAGCATCACAAGGCACGGCTCGTAGCGTACCGGTACACACTTGTGTTCCTCGTCTGCCTCCGCCGTCGCATAGTACACCTGTATCCGGCTTGCTTGCGTGCTCAACAATCTCCTCCGTATCAAAGTGTACCCGTACTGGCTCGCCTGCTCCATCGCACTGTCCGTATCGCACTGTGCCCGTGCACACTCGCTACATCCTCATCCCTGGCATGACGAGGCGTCATGGCTGTGTGCTCATAGTTTACCTGTAACAGCTCGCAACTTCCTGCTCCCTGGCCTGACATGGCGTCCTGACAGTCTGCTCTTGCTCAAAGTGTACCCGTACACAATCATTGCACCCTGCCCCCCGGTGATCAACGCGGCAGTGCGGCTGCTAATGCCGGTGTTCACGCTGGCCGTCATGTCGCCGCAGTCCGCCTACACGCCGCTCCGCTTCAAATACGCCTTCGACGAAAAGCGGGTCTTCCTGGCAGGGGAGTCATTGAGAACAAGCGCGCGACCGACGTTGAATCTCCTCCTCCTCTCCACGACTATGTGAGAGCATTATATAAACATTATCATTCACCCTGAAGGTAATTCATGCTCCGATATCGTATCGAGTGCTTGTTCTCATTGACCCTCCTGCCTGGTATTGGCCGGGTACATTATGCAGGCGGTTGTGGCGCCAGTTGGCACCGCGTGGGAGCCGGTGATCATCGCACCTCAGGCGCTGTGCGTGCCGTGCATGGAGCACGCGATTGTGACGCGGGGGAACGACCCCAGCGAGCAGGTTCCGGACTGGGCCGCGGCGGTGGTGGCGGGCACGGCGGTACTGGGCACGGTGGTGGCGCATTACGCGCGTGACCCCCTGGCAGGGGGTGTCATCGAGAACACACCTCGACCGACTTTGAATCGATGAACAGAGTATGCGCGTCTGTATGAGCGTTCAACTGAGGGTGAGTCATGCTCGATATCGGTTCGAGTGGGTAAGGTGTGTGTGTATTCATAGGTAGACGAGGTCGATCAGCTATCGACCAATTACCGAGACGAGTGCTCGTTCTCAATGACCCTGCCGCCTGGCGCGCACCTGTGTGGACAAGATGACGTCAGCAGAGATGTACCCCAACCGCGCGTCCCCCACGCAGAAACCTTCTCGTGAAAACACGAAGCGAGTGGTAAAGAGCGGAGAGAAACGCTTCCGCGTGCATGCGGAGGCACCTTCTGGCCCCCGTCGCTGAAGACAAACAAAAAAACCCAAACAACAAAACCCAATAAAAAACCAAACAAGAATAACCCAAACCCTTACAGACTTTCGGTTCTGTCCGCTCGAAAATGCGGAGGGGTTTGGTCAATCTCACCTAGTGAAGTGCCTTGGTGACTTGGGGCTCGATGAACGTCATCGAGAAATTATAATATAAATACGCGCAATCCACTCTTGTCTTCATGTCTGTTAGCAGCCTAGCACGCCACGCGAGGCCTACAACAGCCGCGGCGTTTTAACATATCCATTATTCAATTTAATTCACCATCAACTTCAGCAAAAGCAGCAGCACTATGTAGCACTGCCACCGCCGGCACGAGGACGGCACTCCCCGGCGGCAGTGCGGTGCCTCGCGCCAGAGCCGAGCACGTCCCCTGATCAGCTCACTTTCATTATTTGTGTTTCTGTGTAAGGCCAGGGAGTGGGATTTGGCGAGTGTGTCCATTGAAACTGGTAGCTGAGTAAGAGTGCCAGCTGAAAAACGTGAGCACCATGTAAAGCCCTGCCTCTGCCAATCCGCACTCGCACACTCCTGGCTGCACCAGAACGTGACGTCGCAATGACTGCACCCAACCAGCCCGCATCCCGCCTTCGCTGCTTCCCGCGGGTCAGCGCGTATGCACCCGGGCTTGGCGCACGTCTTATTGAAGCTCACTTTAGAGGCCTCGGATCAGGGTAAAAACACAAATGAATGCCTGCCACGTTACATGATGCCGCCTCGTCTTGACCCGAAGACCGTAGGTGACAAACACGCGATGTATGACGTGGTATGATGTGGATAATGAGGCATGATTGACTTGACCCAACCGTGGGCATGGGCGGTGCCTTAACCCCAAGCTTCTCGCTTGTAGGGCCCGTCGGCCCCAGCACCGAACTACCCTCCGGCAGTACCAGGCTAGCGGTATCTTCATCATTATGATCATTGGCAGCGGCGGCAGCGGCGGCAGCGGCGGCAGCGGCGGCAGCGGCGGCAGCGGCGGCGGCGGCGGCGAGTGATGCCGTGTATTCGTTCTCGATCGAAGCCGCCGAGTCCGTCAGCTTCCTCGCCGGGCGCTTGCTGCTCGTTTTCAAGGATGTAGCATTCATCATCTCCACCGCCACATCCACCACATCCGCCGCATCCTGCGCCCCAGCCTCGGCCATGGCAGTCCTCGCCCGCTTGTCCTGCTCCTCCTTTTGAAACCCTCGGATCGTCTCAGCCTCCACCGCATCCTCATCAGCCGCCCCCTCCAACCACGGCCTTCCAATCGTTCACTGACCAGTTGGGGCATCTCCGTGGTACAATACAAGTGGGGTCAGGTACAAGACGGCATTAAGCTGAAAAGGGAGTGCGCGCTAGGCCATGGAGGCAGGTGCAGCGGGTGTGGGCGGGTGCACTGGATCACTGTGTGCAAATAGACAGGTCGAGCTGAAACGGGAACGAGCGGCCCGGCCAGGAATGAGGAGGAGAGCTAAAAAAGGGAACGATCGGACGGCCCTACCTCCAACGCTTGCAGCATGGGACCGAAGTCCCACTCGCACGGCGCCGACGGGCTCGCCGTGCCGAACAATGCCGCCGCCGCCGACCCCGCCGAGGCGCCTCTCCTCGCCGCCTCCCTCAGCACTCCCGCCGACACCGGCGCTTTCGACTGTCCGATGGAAACCGCCGTTGTGAGCGCCTCGGCTTTCCTCTGCCAGGCGTCTGCCGCCCAAGGCGAATCCTCGGGGAGCATGGGCGCCGCTCGTGACAGATCCACCCCGGCGAGGTAGAAGTTGTGCGCCTGAACGTGGGGTCCAGCACACATGGGGTGTAAACGGGGCGTAAATGGGGTGTATATGGGGTGTGAATGCGATGAAACTGGAGTGTAATTGGATGATGCGGTGAGCACCGGAACACTATGAGGTGGATGTCGTGGTGAGCACGGTGGATGACATGGTGGGCACCATTCAACTATGTGCTTGATGGTGTGGCGAGCAGTTTTCCTTTGTCCCCACCTGCAGGTGGGCCAGCCCACGGACCAGCGGCGGGTGCGCGCCTGTTTTGTCGAGTTTCCCCGCGAGGGTTGCGAGGCGCGCCGCCTCCGCCGCTCGCTCCGCCGCCGCCTCCGCACAGGGCCTGACCACTGAGCCAGCACTCAGGTTAAGCTGAAGGGGGAACGAGTGGCTAGGCCAGAGATGAGGAGGTGGCGGCGAAAGTGTACGGGTACGAGGGTGCATCATGAACAAACATAGTCAGGTAGAGCTGAAAGGGGAACGAGTGGTCAGGCCAGAGACGAGGAGGCCGTGAGAGTATACAGGTACGCTATGAGCCAACAGTCAGGCTGCCGTATTGGGCCCTGCCACCGCGGACGCCTCCGTCATGCTGTCGACGCCGCCCGGGCCCCGCAGCAGCTCCCGCGCCGCCAGCAGCAACACCGCCGCCGCGCCTTCCCCCTCATTCAAGAGCCAGGTGAAATAACGATATGACCCGCAATAACCGTTTGCCCATGGTGTGCCAGTGCACGTTCACCTCCTCCGCATCACAGCATGGCATTTGCCGCAAGATAGGAGGATCCAGAACGTAGTGGATGACTCAGTGAGCAATGCTTTCATTCGCGATTCGCGTCCCAACCTCATACAACATTATGCTGCCGTTGTGAACGTCACTTTCGTCCACCCCGAAAGTACAGGCGCCTGGAGCCTGTTTCACCATGTGCACGAGTTCCGCTTTGACCGCCCACGGCGGCGGGAAATGCTTCACCCATCCCTGCACCGCACGAGCCGCACCCGCCGCCGCTTGCGCCCGCACCGCCGCGTCTCCCGCAAACACCGCTTGCAGGCACAACAGCATGAATCCCGCCGCGCGAATCTCGTCGTGGAACGGGTGTTGGCCGTCACACCCGGAGGGCAGGGCCGTGAAACTCATGTTGTCTGCAGCTCAACATGACTGTATATGCGTACTGCACCAGTGTGCCCATGCGTCGTCGTGGGACCTGTGGAAGGCCAGGGGTGAGGATGCGGCCACTGTGCACCGGAACACTGGTGCATGATGTGCAACAGTCAGCGAACGAGTGGCCAGGCCAGGGAGGAGGATGCGGCGAGTGTGTGCGGGTACACTGGTACACTATGAGCTACCAGTGCCGGGACAAATGGCCAGGCCAAAGAGAAAGATGAGGCGAGTGTGTGAGGGTACACTGGTTGCACAGTCAGGAACCAATGAACTGCCCTGCCTGGCGCGCACTGCTCCGCATCCAGGCACTGCTTGCACACCATGAGCGTGCGCATGACCGCGCTGGTGCTGAGGTGGCGCGCGGCCTCCGATATGTGCCCCCCCCGTCCCAGCGCCGCGTGGAACAGCAGCCGAGTCGCGCCTACCACGTCACCCTCCGCGGCCCGTGATGTCGCCGCCGTGCACATATAGCGCGCTTCCAGTAACGCCTTCGCTGTCGGTCCCAGCTCCATCACCGCCTCCCCCGCTGTAGGGCTGAGTAAATATTGCTCGCCACTTCACAGGGTGCCGTTTAACTCAAGCAAAGAGGGTCCGAACCACGTGTCGATGAAGTGACGAGCGATGTCTTGGCAGGCCCCGCCCCGCATCCCCCGTCGACGACGACGCCGCGGCCAGGCGGATTTGCTGCCCCGATGTTTAGGGAATCGCCGATATTTCTCGTCTGCTAATAAGCTCCAGATGCGAGGTAAAAATGCGTGTCAAAGACTTTGCGGGCAATATCTGCATCGTCCCCACCACTTCCACCTCACCCGGGATGTACACCGCGGGGCCCCACGGGCACTGCAACGGGTCGCAACCCGACGCCGGCACCACGACGTCGGCACCGGCGGGCAGCGGCGCGCCGGCGGCGACGTGCGCGGCCTCGCCCTGGTTTACCTCGGCGGAAGTGGAGTCACTTGCATCTACAGTTGTCACGACGAGGGTTCCAGGGCAGTCGGCGGCGCGCACAGCGTACCCATCCACGACCGCCACTGACCCCGACTTTGACCCTGGCTCTGAACCTGGCCCATCGCCGCCGACGCCGCCGTCACCGTGGGCTAGGGCCTCACACCTGTTCCCGTGGTGGCTCAACTTCGGACAAGCATCCCATAAAACATAGAGCCAAGCATCTTCGAGGTCAGTCCAGGGAGAAGGTACCCGTGCGGCGAGTGTGCGCGGGTACACTGCTACACAATGACGCAGCTGTCCGATTGATGGGTCCATAGTCAGGCCTTGCCTTCGTCGTCGTCGCCGCCGACGCCGCCGCGGAAGAAGCGCGCCGGGGTGGTTCCCGCGTTGACAGCGATCCACGGGTGGTCGTAGTCACCGGTGCCGTCTCTATCGGCGGGGTCCGGCGCCTGGCACGAGGGTCGTTGAGAACAAAGAACATTCGGTCGACGTTGAAAGGACGACAACAGGGATCCCGCCGAGCTGCCGAGGGTGTATGCTCGCACGGCGGTCGGGAGCACTCCACCACGAACCGCTGCCTGAGTCACGTACGTCTGCGGCAGCATCCACCTGAAGGGAAAAGTTGTGCGTTTTAAGACTTTGTTCTCAATGAGCCCCCTGCCTTGGCCCACAGCGCGGCGATCAGGCGCGCCAGCTCGGGGTTGGCGCCCTCGCCCTGCGGCCACGCCGGGACCCAGGACGGCTCGGCCGACCCTGCCGCATCGTTGCTCATACCGCGCGTTGGATGATGCGTAAAGTGGGCACGCCGTTGACTTTGAAATAATCCTCGTCCGAGTGTTTAGGGTTTCGGGATTAGGGTTTAGAGCAGTTTAGGTTTTGCTTTTAGGGTCGAACAGGGAATCTGTCATTCAGGCGGATGTAATCGGGCACGCCCTATCTAGCGTCCGTCATCTACTACCAGCAGGTAGCTGCTGCTCTTGCTCAACGTTGCTTTGAACTGTTTATACACTGGCCATCGTTGCACGCGGCCATCACATTGTTGTTTCAGTGGAGACGGCGTCGGAGTTCCAAGCGTGCGTGTGCAGGCTCTCTCCTTCAGGGTAGGAAAAGGGCAGACTGACCACCGTTGTCGTCGCAGCAGATGACGGGGGCAGAAGCCAGGGTGCTGGCCAAGGAGAGGACGAATGCCAAAATAACATACACGAATGGGCAGTAGTCATGACGGGTTGTAACGCCTGGGTGCCCGTTCCCGCCCGAGCTGATACACGTCGAAGGATAATAATAACTCAATGACCGAGGGCCTGACATGTGCCGGAAGACGAGAGGGGCGCGCGAGGTTTAATTTGTGGAAGAGTCGCGCGCGCAAATAAGCATGCGCATAGCTGGAGAGTTGTGTATCATAATTATTTTCGTACGAGTGTTATTTGTGAACCCATCCGCGCCCCATCACAAGTGGCATCCTCTGACAAGAGAGAGACACTTTAGCGCCCCAGGCTTCCCCCGGGCTAACCCCCGGCCCGCATAACCTCTAACAAGAATGTCGGTGCTGCTATATGAATGCCCGCGGAGGTGTTGTATAAATGCTCGCATTTCCAGGTTCTCGTGTGCCACGTAGCCTACACTCCTGCGGATTCCACGGGCAGTCGTGCTCCCGCGCCCACTTCAACACGTCTAGGTGCCCCATCCTAGCGGCATCTGTACACGTCGCCTCTCCCCATGGGCAGTTGTGCTCCCGCAACCACCTCAGCACCTCCAGGTGCCCCCCTCTGGCAGCGCTTGATTCGCACCCTGGTCCCATCGGCAGCCTTCCGCCCGCGCCCATTGCAACAACTCCAGGTGTCCGCCCTCAGCTACGAGTGAGCACAGCACCACATCCCATGGGCAGTCGTGCTCCCGCGCCCATCGCAACACCGACAGGTGCCCGTGTCGAGCGGCCTCTTTGCACGTCCAATTATCCCACGGGCAGCCGTTCTCCCGCGCCCATCGCAGCATGTCGAGGTGCCCGCGGGCAGCGGCAGCGTCACACGTAAACCGACACCACGGGTAGTCATGCTCCCGCGCCCACTTTAACACGTCCAGGCTCCCGCCGCGAGCGGCCCCTTCACAGATTGTGTCCTCCTTACACGGGCAGTCGTGCTCCAGGGCCCACCGCAATGCCTCCAGGTGCCCGCCCCGAGCAGTGGTGGAGCACGTCCCAGCGGCACCCCCTCTCCTTGGCCCACGCCAGCCGCTCCGCGGACGTGGCAAAGTGTTCTAGCTCGAGCCGCACAACTTCGCCCGCACGAGGCAAGTCGGATGATTCCACGTACCCGTGTCGACCGAGTGACTCACGTGGAGAGTACACCGGATACGGGCATGGGCTTGCGGAGATACTCGTGTGGGGCGTAAACGCCCGCACCGCGCGAGCGAGCTCATCGCGGTCCGTGTGGCTCAGCTGCCGCATGCCCACTCGCGTCCCTGCGCACGGGAGGTCGGAGCCCACCACCGACGCCCTGCAAGCCGCGTCCACCTGCCCGAGGAAGGCGCGGTCCGCTGGATCCAGCCGCTCGAGCACCTCCTTTCGAATAGGTCAGGGTGCCGCTTGATGATATCCAGCAGCGGGCAAGTGTCGTCGCCCCGGTGACCCAACGCGTCAGTCGGCTCGGCGGCGGCGGCGGCAGCGACACGAGGTGCTGGGATCCGACCCCCAGCGTAGAGATGTGAAGAGGAAACCCCCGCCGCTGAGCCGCCCATGGCATCCGCCTCAACGGCGGATAACCGCCCTCCGACCTTCGCAGCGTTCAGATCGTGCACCTGCCTCTCGACAAAGAGGTCCTCGGGCACCCTCTTCTGGAGAAGGTCGAGCCTCGGCGAAGTGCCGTCGTCGTCGCCGCCGCCGCCGTGGCCCTCGTGGCCCAGCAGAGACACGGCGTCGTCGCCCTGGGAAGAGATTCCCGTCATATATATCGCTCAGCCGATCTGTGTGAGTGAGCTATCGCGAGACAAGCGCGCACGCAAGAGTGGAGAGGCTCAACCACGCGGTTTGGTCCTTCCCAGAAAAACACAACATGATTTCTTTTCGGGGATTTCTGTTTTCTTTCTTTCCGTCCCCCTCGGCCTGTTCACTTCACTCCGCGCCTCCACACCCCTGCGAGGTAAACACAGTCGCCGCATCGAGGTGAGCACTTGCCGCCACGGCCGTCATATGCCCGCTCCCCGCCGGCATCGGACGTCGCGCGATACTGTGCCTCGCCCCCCTCGGCTAAATTACCTTCCCCCCACCCCCTTTTCCCCGCCTGACTGAATTCTTGCCAGCAGCCCACTTCGGCGGCGGCGGTGCTGCTGTCGTACAGCCGCCAGCAGATGACGCAGTGCACGATCTTCGCGATAACACCCCCCGCGGCCCTCCCGCCCTTCCACCGTGTACAGGGTGCAGCGTGTCGCTTTGCCCTGTTATCGCCGCGACCAGCCCCCAGGTTCGTCCGTGGTCCCTCCCTCCTCCCCCCACCCCCACACATCCCCCTGACCAGGGTCATGTCGTGGTTTCGGCTCGCGCCCCGTCCCATATCCCCCCCCCTCCCTCCCACCCCGGCGACGGTGATCG
>Ga0307488_10004566_pt1 | contig 11550 bp, 14 predicted proteins | sample SB02metaG_FD_202248 | JGI IMG/M metagenome (GOLD analysis project Ga0307488, IMG submission 202248) | Sea-ice brine microbial communities from Beaufort Sea near Barrow, Alaska, United States - SB 0.2 | ecosystem: Environmental > Aquatic > Marine > Coastal | place: USA: Alaska | collected...
TCTCAAAGTCCATTAGAAATTAATAGCAAATACTTTCTCTTTTGGTGTTCCAAATTTCACACGACTTCCATAGTTGGTAGTGAGAATTGTTTCAACCTGTTTAATAATATCATCAATGTCGTTGATGTAAACAGTATATCCTTCATCAAGCAAGTCAGTGCAAAGTTTATACTGCTGACTCTCTACCAACATATCTGTTCCTTTCTTATATGAAATGTAGTCAAATAAAATTGGAAGATTATCTTTATTCTCTTTAATAACTTGTTCTTTAACAAACCTAGCATGTTGTCTGTTGAAGTTATCTGTAGTCTCTCCCAGGTTATATTTAAGTCCTTGCTTCTTAGCATATGCAGCAAAAGCACGATTATCCCTAGGCAAACATGGGCCACCGAATCCATATCCATAGTTAAGGTACTTTCTACCTACCCTAGAATCGTCTCCAATAGCATTCAAAACAGTTCTAACTTCTTTACCCAGTCCTGCACTCACCATGACTTCTCCAACCATGTTGGCGTAACTAATCTTGGTAGTCAGATAGCAGTTCATTGCCAACTTGACAAGTTCAGCAGAAGTCGTTGACATGACACCAAACTTAGGTTCAGTTGTCTGAATTAACTTATACAGTTTACGAAGTTCGTTAATAGTTTCAAACTCATTCTCATCACCACCAATCAAAACCATATCTGCATGGCGTAAGTCTTTGATGATAGAACCCTGTGCAATAAACTCAGGATTATAAAACACCTTCCAACCACAATCATCTAGTTCCTCTTGGAACTTTGCACAGTCACCAGGATTGGTAGTGCAACCAACAATGAGTTTCTTGTCTCTGACGCCAGAAGTAATGATATTATTAACAACATTCCATACAGCAGAGACATCATAGTCTCCACTTGAAAGTGAAGGAGTTGCTACAAGCGTGTAGATAATATCACACTCTTCAATTACTCTTGTATTGTCAGTAGTTGCCTCAAAGTTCTCAGATGTTTGAAGCAATACATCTACTTGAGGTTCATTTGTACTAATTTCTTTTCTCTGGAGAGAGTTAACGTAATCCTCTCTGATATCAGAAACCAATACATCATAACCCACTTGTTCACATAGGAGAGAAAAGCAGATGCCAAGTCTCCCTGCCCCAATAAGTCCAATCTTCATAGTTTAAACGTAGGAATAGAAATCATTTTGTGCTTGTTCTGGCGGCTAAACTTCTCCAAAACTGCCACAGCAGGTCCAGATCCAGTTTCCATCGCCTCTTCAAGTTCAGCGTATGTTGCACCGATTTGAGTTTCATCAGTTCTACTGTCATCCCACAGTCCATCTGTAGGAGGAGCATCGATGATACGCTGATCGACATCAAGGTGTCTGCCAAGTTCCCATACTTCAGATTTGTACAAGTCAGCAATAGGTGCTATATCAACACCCCCGTCACCATATTTAGTGTAGAAACCGATACCATAATCTTCAACTTTGTTGCCGGTTCCAACAACAATACCACCAACAGTGCCTGCAATTTGATACAGAGTTACCATACGAAGACGTGACTTGGTATTTGCATTTGCCAAATCAACAGATGTATATTCACCATCGCCAGTCCAGAAATCAACGCTACTTATGAATCTCTCATATGTAGGAGCCAAATCAACATGAATCTTACTTACATTGTCGTACTTATCCTCAAGGTAATTTGAATAAGAATCTGACAAGTTATCGTTTGATGGGCTTGATAAAAGTGGCATCGACAGAACATATGTGGGTAGTCCTGTACGAGCACAGAGTGTAGAAACTACCGCAGAATCGATGCCACCAGAAACACCGACAACCAATCCACGAAGTTTGTTTGTATTTACATAGTCTGCAATCCAAGAAACAATATTTGTTTCTAGTTCAGAGTAATCAGTAATTCTATTCATAAAACAATCCACTCAGGACAATAAAGATCTTTAGTATTTTTTTCTGCATAAGCAGGCCCGAACCAGTTTTTCGGAGCAATCACTTTCTTATTGGGGTTATTCTGCAACCAGGCACCCCACCAACTCATACTACTATTAGCAATTATAGCATGAGAACACAAAGACATCAAACACAAATCAGTATAAGGAGTATATGAACCATCTCCATACACCTCTTCAGGTTCAGAAATCATAAACCTATCACTTGAAAAGAACTCCTGTTCCTTCACCCACTCAGGTGAGTCTGAAAATACGATTACAGGTTGCTCATCATCAAACTCAGCAAGTGCTTCTTTATAATAATCAAGTGTTTGAGGAGGATGTTGAGATGCACATTGAGTATATGCCCACTTGAACCCTCTAGGATCTACAAGGTTGGGATTACCTCGGCGCACATGGAGCATAATGGGTTCTTGTCCCTCAAAAGATTGCATCATCTCAGCACAAGGGCCGAGGTGCTCATCATGAAAAGTAAAGTCCTTACGAATCTCATCAGAGATATGCTTGAAGTATTTCTCTGTCTGAAAGAAACCATGAAGGCTTACATTATCTGGACACCCTTCAAAGAGTCCCTCATCAAAATGAAAGCATCTCTCCTGTACATACTGATAGTGATCGACAATATTCTGCCGTTCTTCAGTAACAGATTCTAACTTAAAACAATTATGAATACTGTAGTTCTCGATACCCTCTCGTGAAAAAGGAGGAATACACCAGTCATATCCATGTCTGGCAGCAATCCCTCTCACAGCAGCAAACTCAAACAATTGATTGCCAAGTCTACCTAGATTTCCAATTTGATTAAATGCTAATGTCATATTTTTTCAGATAGTCTTGAGTTGAGTAATATTCTAGTAATTGTCTTTTATTCATGTTACCAATTTTTTCCCACTCGTCCATATTGGATTTGATATGAGGATTAGAGAACCCAGAGTTTTCTCCTCTTACATGTTCTAGGTGGTAAACAAAGTTCTCAATCCTACCCACATTATACCCTAATGTAGTGAATCGGTAAAATCTTTCTTTGTCCTCTGGAGCATAGGCACGGAAGTTTTCATTCTCCATTCCACCTTTGATGTATACATCACGGTTGAAGAATTGTGCCCATCCAAAGTCTGAGGTATGTATATTAGATACTTTATCTAGATAGTCATAATTGCCAGTTTGCAAAAACTGGGACACAACACTATCATCTGCCTTTACTTGTTTCTGATACATGCCAGTGCCATATGGATAGACAACATCATACAAGTTATCCTTAATACCAGCATATGCAAGAACATAAGATTGAATGGGAAGAATAACATCACAGTCATAGTTGACTACAATCTTAGTGGATGCTTCCACAATCATTTCATTCAAAACTTTCTGGCGATGAAAGAGTGGTTCCTCACTATACTCAAAAATGTGATTGACATCAATTGGTTCATCCAGGATGTCTTTCAGTATAGGAAGTGCTTCTTCTTTAAATACCGAACGTGCATCTACCTCTTTAATAATAATGTTAGTATTAAAGTGCTCCAGTAAGAAGGCAACAGAGGTAATTACATTCCTAAGCCTATCACTAGATTCAATACGAATGGGAATAATAAACGTTGCGTCTGTTAAATCAATTTTCACCATCTGGGTACCTCCTATCAATGAAAAAGTCTGAGTGCTTCTCGTAGATGTGTTCTAATTCTGCTTTATTTACCAACCATGTTCTTGAACTATCAGAGATAGTCGCATCATATTGAACGCCCGATGCACTCATTCTATTATCATGTTCTCGATTTGCAATCAAAATGTCTGAAATAATTTTTGGCATTCCAAACTTCATCCTTTGGCGATGATACAACTCAGTATCAATCAACAGTTTGATATCATTATCCATACCAAGATAAGAACCTTTCAAGAATGCTATGCATGATGGACTACCAAGAAGATTATCACCTTCAATCATTCTAGGTGTCCATGTAGGGACACAATCTCTATGTGTTTCTACACCATCACTAGTGTGAGAAAACCCATGTATTAACCATTTAACACCAGGGGTAAATGAATTATGAATTCTTTCAAGTGCTTCATCATGAACAAAGATGTCATCTTGATAGATGAGTTTTAGAATTCTGCCCTCTGCATTTTCCAAAGCACAATTAGTATTTGGTGCTTGGAAACCACGTCCGTTTGGATTTTTGACATAGGTAATATCAAAATCATAGTGACAATGACGGCACCACTCCATGATTACATCATCTTCACTGTGATCAGAAACAACAACATCAAAGTCTTGAAAAGTTTGTCGCTGAAGACTATCAAATAACTCACCAAGAAAAACAATCCCATTACCTTTATATTCATAGGTAGGGATACATACACTAATTTCAGACATCAAGATACTCCCAACGATTTACATAGATATCAGTCGGATCTTCACCATCAGGCCCGAACCATAGTTTAGGTGCAATCACATTGTCATGTCCTGCGAGCCATGCTCCCCACCAAGAGAAGGTGGAGTTGGCAATGATGTTGTAGTTACACATGGACATGAGGCACATATCGTGAATGTTGTCACTCTCAGAGATAAAGAAACGATCAGATTCAAAGAATGAGTGTCCGAACGCCCACGGTGCATCATCCGTGAATACAAACACAGGGATATCTTTTGGCAATCGTCCAAGTGCTTCCTCATAATAGGAGATTGGTAGGACTGGATGGAAAGTTGGTTTGATGAGATGATCAGTTCGTCGTACATGGAGAGCGATTGCTTCGGTATGTCCTTCATCGGTTACAATTTCTTTCCAAATTTCTTTACAGAGTTTTTGAACTTCGGGTTTGAAAGTAAAGTCTTCACGAATCTTATCTTCAATATGAACAAAATACTCCTCTGACTGGAAATATCCATAGAGGTTTACATTATCATCACAGTTTTCAAACAAGTCACTATCAAATCGAAAACTTGCTTCCTTCCGATAAGGTGCTTCCAACATACCAATGTTCTTAGCGCCAGTCATATTAAACGCCATGAAGAGTTTGTGCTGATTCTCCTCATCAGTAAACTCATTATCAGTTCTAGGCCCATCAGGGATGATGAAGTCAACCTCCTGATTATATGCGATACCTCTAGTTGCTGCATATTGAAACATCTGGTTACCAAACCTACCATTCGTACCAATATGATTTTGTCCAATCATCCTAATTCAACTCCTGGGGGTAAACGATAATGAAATCCAAATGGGGTAATGCCTTCTGCTTCAGGAACTCTGGTTTCTTGTGAGAACCTAACTGCAACATCAACAGGTGCATATTTACACCCCTGTTCTACAAAGATGTGACGATTATGAACACAGACATTACCGTCTTCATGATAGTTTACCACACCTTCAGGCATCCAGTAAAAGTCGCTATTGTTTGTTTCCCATGGCACTTCTACTTTGGTAGGAACCTCTAGAAACTTCTTGCTTCGGAAAGAAAATCCACCGTTGCCAACCCTATGATGATTGCCAAAAGGATCGATGTATGCGTCCTCTACATGCGCCCAGGGGGCACCAATATAATCATATTCTAACCAAGTATCATCCCACTTGTCAGGGAATAATACAAACCCATCTGGTTGGACTAGAAGACAATGTGAGGTATCTACGTGCTCATGGAGATGATAAACGACATAGTAATTATAGTCATTATAATTCTTGATGTCACGCACACAAGTCTCCATCACAATCCCTTCTTTGATGAGATTAGGATTCTTATCAATCTGCTCTTGTGTAGTGATGAGTTTGACAGCACCATAATTGATGCCAGACATACTAGTATAGACACCCCTAAGAGTGCCTGATAAATCATCAGTTGTGTCTACAGATACCAGAGTGACATCTGGTAGATTAATTTTTGACATCATTCATCCCCATCATATATGTTGGAAATCTTTTTATACTCCTCCCATTCTACCCGACATTCCTCAGGTGTAAAGAGTTTACCCTCTCTATCCATGTAATATGTTGGATAACTGTAAATACTACATCCTAAACTCCACCATCCTTTTGAAAGGTTGTGATGAAACCAATACTTAGGTGCAATGCACATTTCTAAGTAATCAGATGTCCATAAAGGAAAGCAAGAGAATGTAGATGTTGTACAGATAACATTTCTAGCATTCTTAATAGCAACATAATCCCAGGCAACATCAATATGATATGCAGGAATGTCTGGTAGTACATGATTCGCAGTCGCCACATCATCAGTGACAATACAATATTCCATGTCAGGATTATATTCTGACATGTGCTGCATTGCATTATACCAATAAGATGCTGGAACATAAGCACCAGCATTTCCAATCATGTCTCCACCACGGAAATTCAATACACAAATATTTTTTCCATTGGTATCATGATGTTCGTACATTATACGAATCTTTAACCAGTCTTTGACTAGATTAAGTTCATCATAAAAATAATCTTCAGATTGAAAATTGCCGTAGATTATATGATTGTCAGGAATAGATAGTAAACATCTATCAGTCAAACGGATATCAGTATGCAACCGTTTGTCAGTATGTAATGCGTGTCTATATTCATTATATCTAACAAGATTATCAGGAACCTCTTTACCATAATCAAGGTTCATAAAATAAAAACCTTTCTTATTAACTCTAGAGTCTCCTGCACTCTGAAGTCCTTTAATACCAAAATCATAACCCAATCTACGGGCTAAGACTCTGGTTGTTACGTATGCAAATAATTGATTACCAAGTCCTTGTCCATGCAAAAATTCAGTCGCTAACATTATCGTACATCCTTTTCGATATTTTAAAGTTGCCCATCCAAATGGTATATAGTGCTCGCTCAATCAACTGCCCTTCACCAGAAACTCTAGTGTGGCGAGTAAATGTTCTGAGATTTTCGTAAAAAGTTTTAGGGTATTTTAGAATATGTTCTTTGGGGACGATGAAGTTTCCTCCAGGTGGAAATCTAACATACATCGGATGGAACGGATCTTCAAAGCAATAATCTAAGAAGTCATTGTAAGATTCAAAATATTTGACAGGGTGCTTCGGATGCCTCATGTACCAACTATCATTCTTCTCCATCCATCCACCTTCACAGGATATCATTGCATATCCCCACTGTAAAGATTTTTGATTTGGATCGTGTGCTCTCCAGTCTTCAATGGTAGTGAAACACTTATTGTTGATAATCTGATCGAAGATTTCTTTCCTAATATGCCTACCAATAGTATTCCCTTTAAGAAAACATGTCACATCAGGTAAGTCATCATAGTTATCAATGATGAATGTCATGTAATCACTAATATTATATCCGTTAGGATCGCCATTAGTAATGTTGTACTTAGGATATTTCTCTTTTAGATTTGATGGTGGGAGCAATTCAGAGTTATCATTGTCTGCCCAGCCCCCAAAACAACACTTATCGTAAATGATATGTGAATTGGGATATTCTTCTAACCAATCCAAGTCATTATTATATGCAGATATGCAGAAAAAATTCACAAACACCCCTCACACATTTTATTAAACCAGTAAGGAAGACTCAATTGTGTCAAGTCCATCTCCTGTGCCCGGATAAACTTATCCTCATTCTTAGTTAGTAACTCTTTAGTTATCTCATTATAATCATCAACAAAGACAACAGGATAATCTTTGAATAATTCCTCCAGATAAGGATACCTCTTCATCACAGGAACTCTTCTCATATAAATTACTTCCCAGTTTCTATGACAATCGATAGCATTTCCTCTGGGACATAAGACAAACTTACACTGCCACATCCTATCAAGATAATTCTCAAAATCAACTCTTCCCGTCTCCACGGTTGCCCATGATTCATCAATAAACTTTTCAGTCAATCCATTTCTCTCTTCATGAGAGTTTTCGTTAATACCAACATACAACAACCCAAACGATGTAGGCATTTTCTCCTTAGTCATGTATGACTGAAGAACTCCAATCCTATCATCATTGAAAGACATACGTCTCTGAACTCCATATGGGGCAGGAACTACTTTGTCTCCCCATACCATAGAATTAGCAGCACAGATACGCAAAACGTTATTGGGTATGAAATCAAAAACATGCTCGTCAAGAGGAGTGTCCTCCAAATTCGTAAAGATGATAAAGTTCATCTCTGGAAATTCGCCACACAACTTAAGGAGATTATTATTCTCCATCATGTCATTTACGACTGATTTATCACTCTCTTTTACTTCAACAATATCTCTTTTATATAAGCGAATATTATCTATAAAGAGAGTCATATAGTCTCTGCTTTTCTTTATTTCAAATACTTTGGATGCAAACTCAATGTTTATAAAATTTGCATCCTTCATAAAGTGAGTGTGAATGTTACTCCACTGCCCTGCTTGATCGCCAAATGAATAGTCACAAAGTCTAGACAGTGCTATACCTTCAATTAGTTCCATGGTTTAATAAACTCTGCGTACTTCTCTTGATTTTCTCTAATATATTCGGGGTAACTCTCATCAATGGGAACTGCCTTGTAAGTCATACCACGATTCAAAGGATCTAGGCCTTGCTCTATCTTTTCCTCCGCATTAGAGATGTTAACATCCGTATTATTCTCTGTGTGTTCATAGGAAGCTAGTTTCAGTTTAAAGTTTTCAGCGTTACCTAAGAAACTGAAGTGCCAAGATGCATTCTCAATCTTATGTGCATTGGTATGATCTTGACGATGTTGATCAATTGTAGTGTTCTTGAGATGTTCCCAAGTACAAAGACGTGTTCCCATCCAATCATCCTGATATAAGAAGTTCAGTTTGTAATAATATGCATTACCAACAGCAACGTAATGATTATCAGGATTAAACCAAGAAGTATCCTCTAAAACATACGGATTGATAATCTCATCCGCATCGCTTGTCATGATGATATCTCCATCCTCTGCTCCTGCTTTTTCGATACCAAAGCAACTTGCATTACGATTATACACAGCACGTTGAAAACGAATTGGCAAATCAATGAAACGTTGTCCATATGGATCACGTTCTGCATATCCAATGTGAAACTTACTCTTCTCCATCATGTGGGAGAAGTCATTTGGAATTTCTTCTGTGATATTGTGAACAATTTTGTCGTGCCACTTGGCAAATCTATCTTTGTTCTCCTGATAGTAAAGAGGTTTCTCATTACCACTCACTGTATATGGAGATTCTGTGAGAACAAACTTATCTACAACATCTCCCAAGATGTTGAGTCGCATCTCAAGCAACTCCAGTTCATTGAAAAAAATAAACGAATCAAATACTTTCATCACTTCTTAACGTAGAATGCATCGCCCCAGTCACCATGCCATGACTCAGCAACCTTCACCAGCCCAAATTTTTCTAAGTGGGCAGTTAGGTCTTCAATCATAACACACTTTTTATATACTTCAGCACGATTGACTTCAGTATAAACATAATCAATAGACTTCAGTGTTTCAGGCCCACCCTTTAGAACCTCTAGTTCATACCCCTGCACGTCCATATTCAGGAAATTATATGGGTGAGGACGTTCAATCTCTTCATCAAGCATAGAGACATCAACCACAAACTTTTCACTGAACACAATGTCAGGATAGTCAACAACCAATCCAGGTTCTAGGAGAGAACCAGTCAATCCAGTAGGATCGGATGTAATTTCTGCCTCGCCAATGAAGTTTCCAAGAGCGCAGTTGACAAACTTACCACCCAAACCAATACGTTCTGCTTTTGCTACAAGTTGATCGTAGCAATGTTTTTGTGGTTCAAAAATAATCAAGTTTTCAATACCAAGATAATCTTCAAGTTCATCACCAATATGTCCACCTACATGGATTACACCTTTGATGTCAACATTGTGTTCATGTTTGAGTTGGTTAAAGTCTAATAGCATCAGTCTGTTAAAATAATTTTACTAAATTCTACATTATCAATGGCAAATGGTTTCCAATCTTCTTCATCAATGACTTCAGGATCAATCCACCAATCCTCATAAGGATTGTTCTCATTATTAACGTTCTTTGCAACCCTCTGATATCCAAGGTTCATAAGAATCTCCCATTGTTCTCTCTGAACATCCTCACCACCAGCATACAAGTCGGTTTCAAAGGTGATGACAGAGAATCGATAATCATTGAGAGGCAGTTTCTTAAGACACTGAAGAGTTACCTGAGGAGGATCACAATCTAGTTGGAGGTAATCAATCTGCTTTGGATAGTTTCTCTCTTGAAACAGAAACTCATAATCAAAATCTGTAGCGTCAGCACAGATACATTTATTCCTTCTGATGCTATTAAAATAATCTACCTTGACAGTATCGATTTCATATGATACTCCCGTCCAATCATACATTGATTCAAGCAACCAAGTATTGTTGATAACTCTAGGTCTATCGGCACCAATCTCCACATAGACTCCATTCTTCTTTCCCTTAAGGACAGACAGAACAAACAAGTCTTGCATCGACTGAGAGTGGTTCTCTACAATTTCTTCAGCATAAGGAAACTTAATTCTCAAAGCATCATAATCTCTAGCAAAATATCTCCTAGAACCTGTGGGATATTGTCCTTCTAAATCAATCATTTCCAATAATCGTAGATGTCTTTAGTCACTTCGTATTCCATAACCTTTACTTTTCTATTAGGTTGTTTCATCCCCCAGACAAACATACTTTCAACCAACTCTGCAAGGTTTGTATTATCCTCAAAGTTCAACAGTGTCTTTGCTTTAGTGTGATCACAGTAAGCATGTTTAACTTCATGACGTGGTTCACCATGCTCAATAGGTACTTCATATCCATACTTTTTAGCAATAGTTTGAACAGTCAGTGCGACTTCATTCAAAGTAAAATATTTGTCGGCACCGATGTTAAATATCTCACCATCAAAGTCCGTCAGAAGTTTATCAAACGGTTCCATGTAATATTTGATGTCAGAGAACGCACGAGTCTGCTCTCCATCACCATAAACAAGGATAGGTTGCTCATTCAGTGCCTTGCGGATGAAGATACCGATGACATTACGATACTTGTCCCAGATATTCTGATAGATACCCAGAACATTGTGAGGACGAACGATATTATATCGAAGTCCAAACTGCTCATGAGCGAGTTTCAAATCACACTCTACTGCGTATTTCGCAATACCATATGGATCAACAGGTTGTGGGCGTTTATCTTCTGTAAATGGGGGTTCCTGTTCCCCATAGACAGCCATAGAAGAAGTGAAGATAACTTTCGTTCCGTAGGTGATACACTCATTAATTAGATTAGCGGAAACGATAAGATTATTACGATAGTTGTAATTGCGAATAAAAGGAGAAAGTCCTTCAGCCGCATACGCCGCGAAATGGAGGAGAACATCAGGTTTATGTTCCTCAAAAAGTTCAACAACTTTCTTCCTCCTCTCTAAGTTCAGTTTTACAAACGTAAATTTCTCCCCTTTAGGCACAAATGCTTTGTATCCTCCAGAGAGATCGTCAATACCTATTACTTCATGTCCTAAGGCAAGAAGATGTCGAGCATAGTTTGAACCAAGCAAACCTGCACATCCAGTTACGAAAATTTTCATCGATTATAATTTAGAATAAACTGTCTCTGCTCCTCGGTATTCATCCAACTACATGG
>Ga0307488_10004567_pt1 | contig 11550 bp, 22 predicted proteins | sample SB02metaG_FD_202248 | JGI IMG/M metagenome (GOLD analysis project Ga0307488, IMG submission 202248) | Sea-ice brine microbial communities from Beaufort Sea near Barrow, Alaska, United States - SB 0.2 | ecosystem: Environmental > Aquatic > Marine > Coastal | place: USA: Alaska | collected...
CATCGGCTGCTGATTTTAAACAAGCGGCTAAAACAGCTAAGAAGCCGAAAAATAAGAAGACCTAATGGTAGCTAAAAAATATCAAAGCAAAACTGGTGGATTAAACGCTGCTGGTAGAAAATATTTTAACAATAAAGATGGGAGCAATCTTAAAGCTCCAGTAACAGGTAAACCTAAAAAAGGCTCAAAAGCAGCAGGAAGAAAGGCTAGTTTTTGTGCAAGAATGGGAGGAGTTAAAGGTCCTATGAAAGATTCTAAAGGCAGACCAACCAGAAAAGCATTGGCTTTGAGGAAATGGAAATGTGGAAGAAAGTCATAAAAGGATTTGGTATTCTTGTATTGGTGATCTTGGCTTTATGCTTAGAAAATGCCATTGCAGATGTTACATCATCTGGAGCTACAACCAACACACAATCAAATAATGCTGGATCTAACACTGCTATTACAGGTGGTTACGAATCAGCAACAACTTACCAGTCAGGTTCTAGTTCTAACAGTACAACAAGTAATGAAACCAATAACAGCACAAACACTAAAACTGCTGTAAACCCCTCTAACGCACCTGCTATGAGTGTTTATGGTCAAGATAGTTGTGTTATACCATTAGCAGCAGGAATTACTGTAATCGGTTTCTCAGGAACATTTGGGAGCTATTATGTAGACCCTAACTGTGAACGAAGAAAGTCGGTAGCAGTATTATCCAAGCTAGGCATGAAAGTTGCAGCAATAGCTTTGATGTGCCAAGACGAGAATGTATGGGAATCTATGATGATGGCAGGTACACCTTGCCCAGTTGATGGATTAATTGGCGAGAAAGCTAAAGCAAGATGGATTGAAAAAAGAAAAGGAGAACTGAGGACTACTGGGGATAATAAAACTAGTATGACTTGGAATGATTAGAGTAATGCTATTTAGTTTAATATTATCAAGCTGTGCTACTACACACTCAGTTACATTGGGTGAGATGAAAGTCTACGGAGCTAATGAAATATGGATTTACGAGCCTGTAAGAGAATGAGATATTTAATACCCTTACTATTTCCTATAACTTTGTTTGCAGAAACTACTGGTAATTTATTACCTCAACAGTTTTTTAATAACAACCAAGGACATGGTGGCTGGAATTGTAATGATCCCTCGCACAATCATGGCAACAGTATAGTTGCTGGTGTTCATGGAGATTTTATAGAGAACACAGTTACACTAGGAGATACGCTTAACCAGTCAGAAATGAATGGTGGGTGGACATCTACCTTTGGGGCTGATATGTGGGGCTGGAATCAATACGACCAAGAAATTAAAATGACTCAGACTATAACTGGTGCAGATGGTACAGTTACTACACAAATAAGAGATGTAGCTATACCTGGTTGTAGTGGATATAACTGTGGAAGTTACTCAACATATACAGATAGTTATACACAGGGTATCAACAGTCAGAATGACTATACAATTAAGGCTAGATTTGACTTTACCGAGTCATCTCAATCTACTTCTCATAGAGCAATAGACCTAAAGAATCCAACATTAACGATAGAATACAGCTTATTGAATACCTCTCAGATAACTGAGTTGAAAACAATGAGTGAAACAGTGTATAATACAGTAGAAGATATTGACTTTTATGAGTATGTACCTGTAGAAGAATTTAACTTTGAAATAACAGAACAACCTATAATGGAAATATCTATTATGGAAGAATTTTACTTTGAGCCACAAGCTATTGAGGAGTTAAATGCTGGAGTTGTTGATGTATTTCAGGAGATAGGATATGACAATCAAACGACCCTCGAAGAAATCTCAACAGAAATCCAAGTTGAAGAAATCTACATTGAAGCTCCCACCGAAAGTTTCAACGACACGCCAACAGGCTCAATCATTCAAGAACTCTTTGCCGAAGAAATCTATGAAGAACGGCAGACCGACTTCCAAACCACAGACTCTAGCAGAATCACTGAGCCAGAACTTGTACGAGAAGAAGTTAGCACAAGAGAAGATGGAGAAGTTACAACAGAAGAAGTTAGTCGAACAGGAGATGGAGAAACACCAAGAGCAACAGAAGAAAGAGTTACTCCAGAGCCTACAGGAGAAAGCACAGTTGCAGAAACCAATTCTGATCCTGTGGAACAAACTGAAAGTGTTGCTACAGAACCTCAAGAAGAAGATACTATCGTTGCTGAAAAAGTAACTGATGAAGTTATCGGAGAAGGAGAAACAGATGGAGGTGGATCTGGAAATGGAGGAACTGAAACTGTTGCTACAGGAGAAGATGCCCTCGAAAGCAGAGATACAGAGGTGGAAGAAAGCAGGACTGAAGGAAGCCCTAGAGTCAATACTCAAACTATTACAGTAGAATCTATAGAAAAAAAAGTTAATGAAACCCTTAAACGAGTAGACCAAAGACTGGTCGCCACTTCCCTCATTGTGGCAAGGGCTATGGAAAGCCCCCTTTCTATGGACAATTACGGCAATACAAACAATAATATATTTATAAATCAATTAAATATTGATGGAGGAGATTATTATGACCAAAGAGAATACATTGATACTAGAGATATATATGCTCAGAGCCAAGTTACATATAACGACCCTGTGGCAAAGAGTCAAAAGATTCTTCAGGAATCTATAGACAATCGCATAAGGGCAGAAGAACATTTAAAACGAATAAGAGGATATTGATATGGGAGTAAAAGAATGGCTTGGAATAGGCTCACTTATAATTACATTACTAGGATTTGCAATCTTTCAAGGAAAGCTAATCGAAAGAATTAATGTATTAGAATCTCAAAAATCAGTAGATATTAAACCATTGACAGCAGATATAGCCATTAACAAAGCTGAGATAGCAGTATTAAACGCTAAAGTTAATGAGATGAAAGCTAGATCAGACAACCCACTAGGACAATAAAATGCTAGATATAAGTATAATGTTTACACTTGCTGTAGTTTTTTTAATGTCTGTAATTTATATCTTTTTTATAATGGAAGACTAAATGCTAAATGGTATATAGAATATTTAATAAAGGAAGAAAAAAATGCCAAAAAAAATAGACAAAGAAAAAGAAGAAAATTTTATTAAGTTATTTTGTGAGTCAGAAATCTCAGGAAACGCTACTAAATGTGCTGAAAGATTAGGCTATAAAGCCAATAGTAGACAAATGGGAGCGTATTTAAAGAACAAGCTATCTAGCGAGATTAGAGATTATTCTGAACAAAGAATTGCAAACACCAGTGGTTTAGCTATAAATGTTTTACAAGACCTACTAATCAACTCTGAGCAAGATAGTGTAAAAATGAATGTAGCAAAACTAATCCTGGAACTAGGAAATTACAGCCAAAGCACTATTAACTTAAATGTAGACTCTACGGCCAATAAAACAGACGAGGAGCTTGTTACTGAGCTGAAGGCTCTTATAGTTGATATGCCCCATTTATCACCTAAACTAGAAATAATTAAAACCCTAGATAGCAAAGAGGACAACAACTTGCTGCCCTCAAAGAAAAAATCTAAAGATTTAGTTAAGCATTAGTTTTCTTGCTATCAGCGTAAGACTTGACAAAACTGTCGTGTTCTTCTTGTGAAAAAACCCTACCTGGTTCTTTAATCGAAAGCTCCGCAATGTATTTTTGCCAAGAATTTTCAGCACTAACAGTGTTAAAAATACTATCAAAATTATCATCAAAAGCTTGTTGATTCTGCACAGGGCGAAATTTACTACCTTTAGACATAATTATCTCCTACCATTCGTTACTTTCTTCAACAGAATCAGATGGTTTCTCAGGATTTTCTTTAACTAGATCCTTTGGCTTTTCAACCAAAGAACCATTCTTTAAACCCTCATACTGCTTCTTAGACCTTTCTTTTTCTTTGTCTGGATTAGCAGCGTACCTTTCCCTTCTCTTTCTGTTGCGCTCCTCTTTTTGCTCATCAGTCATGGCTTTTCTATATTCAACCCATTTATCTTGGTTGTTCTTATAGTAATCACGACTGTTTTCCTTGCACTTATCTTGATTTTCTTTATAAAACTTCTTGTTTGGCATAATTTTTTCCTTAAAAATCCCCATCATCAAAGAAGCTGTCCTTGCTTGATTTTTCCCTTACAGGCTCTCCGTCAAGAACACTCCCACCTGTTTTAACCACAGGTTGTCCACCCTGTTGCTTGGCTTTCCAATCATCTTTTCTTTGTTGTTCCTCAATAGCTTCTTGAGGTTGTTCATCACAGGTAAGATATTTGGTGGTCATATAGTAATTCTCAGCATCATTTTGATCCTGATTTATATACGAAATAATTTTAACCCAATGCCCTTTGTCTTTATTAAAATGCCATGGTTTTGCAAAGACAGGTGGCGCAAAAGATGTTGGTGTCTTCTTCGCTTCCTCTTGAGCTTGGTAGATAACCTCGCCTAGTTGTGGATATTTCCATTTATTAAAGTTAACATGGAACTTAAATTCCTTTATGTTTTCAGCCATTTTATTTACCTCCTTCGGTATCATATCTTAATATCATTTTCTTTAGTTCTTCCGCAATTATAGGGTGTCTTTCTTTTGTTGGTGGATTTTTAAGTGTATTACCATCAACCAAAGCTAAAGAGAACTCCTCTAACAGCGAAATTAAGTATTTTTGGAACTCTAAGTTGTAGTTATACTGCCAAATTCGAGTTCTTTGTGGACTCCAGGCAAGAAAATAGCTTTTCGTTATATTGTATTTGCTATCTTTTTGCATGTTTACAACTAATTGCTGCATAGCAAGTTGCCATAAATATCTTTCAGGAACATACCCATCTTTAGGTATACCACATTTCTGAATACCCTCTTTATCAAAACATGAAAGTCCCATGTCAGGGCATTTCACTTCTACGAGTGTATCAAGACCAACTACCCCATCTGGAGTTGCGCTCAAATCAATGTGATATTCAGACTTATCACCGAGATTTAACCAATCTGTAACCATAAATCTATCTCTATCTTGATTATCAAGTATAAATCTAGGAACTTTTTTAGTTACCTTAATAAACTCCGCTATAGCGTTACGCTCATTTTCACGACCATAAGCAACTAAAGGGTTATCGCTCAAATCAGCCCTATCTTCCTCACCCTTAACAATACTAGCTGACTTTTCTCTTGCTGTGTCATAGCCGATACAAAGGTTGTGAGCTTCAGAAGCTGATAATCTATAAGATTTCTGCAAGTTCTGCTGTGTTTGTGCTTTCATTTATCTTTCCCTCCTTAATTTTATCTTCAATTATTTTTGCTTTTTTCTCAGGATCTGTTTCTTCAGCAATACCTTTGAGATTTACATCTTTTTTTGTTGGTTTTTTCAAAGGAACTGCTTTCCCTTCTTTGGCAGAATTGCCATCATCGTCCTCCGAAGGAAGGCCATACAAAGACTGTAGTCCATATCTTTTTGCATAGGTTATGCCAGAACCCAACTGATGTGGGTTGGTTATATCTTTGCAAAAAACAGGAACTTTGCATTTAATTGATTCCATGCAGTCCATGTGTCTTATGGTTGTTTCCACAAAAACTTGCATTTCATCTGTAAAGTTAATTTCCTGTGTAAATACAAGGCCGAATTGACTTCCCTGGTTCGCTGCTTTAATAACATCTTCCAGAGTGCTGTACTCAGACCTGAAGTGGGGATTAACCCCACTAAGACCTGCGCTAACACTGAGTCCTTGAAACTCATTCAATGCTTTCAATAATTTATTATCGCTCATAATTTCCTCACTTTTAATTAAATAGCTACATAGCTATTAGAAAATTTACTACAATATTGTTGTCAATGCAATGTGTATGTTAAAAATAGTTTTGATTTGTTAAATTACTGTGCTAGGGTTTGTTATAATATATATATATATAAATATTAAAATTAAATAATTATATTAAATATATATGTATATATATATATATAAACAAGGAGGGGATATGACAGAAGATGAATTTACCAATCTTATGGGTAGAATGGAAGAAGCTTATCCAAGCCAACCCAAATACCAGAACACTCAAAAAGCAATATTTTGGACAGCATTACAAGATCAGACTTACAAAGAATTAGTTTATGCTTTTATTGAACATTGCAAAGTAGACGAATGGAAACCGCAAGTGCCTGTGCATTTATTAAAACATTTAACCAACAAGAGTATTCAGCTCAGAGAAACATTCATGCTTTTTTTTCAACACAAAGAGATGAAAGATAAATTGGCGGTCAGTGTAATTAATAAAATGGGGTCGGACAGGCTTAGAAAAAGCACTGAAAAACAATTTGAATCCCTTTTAGAAGAATTTTGTCAGCTATACGGACAAGCAAAAAACAAATCTATTTGCGAAGCATTACCCAACAACATTAAAAATAAACTTATGGGGGTGATTAAATGAGTTTAAGACTTTCTCAGGAAGAACTTGAAAGGAGTTGTGAGTTTATTGAAAAGCTTGGCGCAGAATTATCTAAAGTTGAAGAACAGTTATACAACGCTGAAGAAGAAAAGAAGGTTTGTTTTGCCGAGTGCTTTATTAAGCTATCTCAGAACAAATTAACCTTAGAAGAAAAAAAACAAATTGCTACTACAGATCCTGAAGTTCAAACTTTAACTCCCAAAATAGCAAAACTAATTGGCCTTAGAGTAAAATACAGGAATCAACTTAAGCTAGAGGACAACAAACTTAACCTCTGGAGGACGATTTCAGCAAATACAAGGCGAGAACAAGACTTTTACAACAAGTTAGGAGATTGATATGCAGGAGAACAGAGTAATTAATTTTTATCCAAATGCTTTTGACCCAATATTTTGGGAAAGCAGACACAAAAACACACAAGCTTGGCATCATTTTCACACGAACAACCCAAAAGTTTTTCAAGAGATTTGTAAATATGCTGACAAAATGGCAAAAACAAGAACTCATTATTCTATCGAAACTATTATTCATGTATTAAGATATCACAGAGATATTGATACAGTTTCCGAGGACCATTACAAGATTAATAATAATCACAAGGTTTTTTACAGCAGACTTTACATGAGGTTAAGAGATTTAGAAGGTTTCTTTTCGGTAAAAGAGGAGTCTTTAGCTAATGAAATAAACTGGGACGATTACATAAGAGTATATGGTCGTGAACTTGGCTTATAGAAATAAAAAATTATTGGTTTTATTAAGAGATTTGCCTTGTATGAATTGTGGAGCAGAAGACGGAACTGTCTGCGCCGCTCATAGAAACCAGGGGAAAGGAATGGGCTTAAAAAACCCTGATTCATTAGTTGCTAGTTTGTGCCACAAGTGTCATTACGAGCTTGATAATGGTAACTCCATGAACAGAGAAGAAAAAAGATATATGTGGGATCAGTGTTTTATCAAAACAATGAAGTATTTAATTGAAAACGAGAAGGTTGTTATAAATGATTGAAATTGAAAGCAATATAAAGATTACTAAACAGTCAGAATATCACGAATATATTGACGCAATGATATCTATGAAAAAAGGAGATAGCTTTTTGGTTGATAGCTATAAAATTGTTGATGCGGTTAGGGCCTATGCTCATAACAAAGGGTTTAAAGTAACTTATAGAACTATCCACGAAACAGGAAAACAAAAACAATTTAGGATTTGGAAACTAAAGTGAAAAACAAAGATATTATTAACAGCCCCAAGCATTACACTAAAGGGAAAATAGAAGTTTGGGATTTTATTATAGATCAGCAGATGGATTTTCTAAGCGCAAATGTTATTAAATATATTTGTAGACACAAATTGAAGGGCAAACCTTTAGAAGATTTAAACAAGGCTAGGGCTTATCTCGATAAACTTATAACGGAACAAAGTAAAAATGAATAAAGAATTATTAACTATGTTAGCGCCTAAAACTCAAAACTTAGAAAAAACATCTGGCAACAATGACTCTATTACAACCGAAGACATTAACTTAATGCTGTCTTATTCCAATCTAAGCAAAGAAGAATACAATTTTTTATTAATGAAGTTTGTGTCCGCAGACACTTATAGAAACAGTTTTGTTTCTGAAGTAGCGATTCGATATATAGAAAAAGAAGAACAAGTGTTAAACCATTCGTTTATAAACAGACTGATTAATCTAGCGGTAATTGAATGTTGTGAGCCTAAATGCGTTTTTTGTGGCGGCACAGGATTTATAACAACTATAAACAGCAAATCCGTATGCCCTCATTGCAACGAAGGAATCTTTAATTTTACAGATGATGTCAGAGAACATCTTTTAAAGATAGATGACTTTAAAAAATATAAAAAAGTTTTCCGAAAGCTAATAGATATTATTAATAACATAGAGATGTCTGCGCTAGATAAAATAGGTGATACATGAGTAATGTTAAAAGAAAGCCAATTTCTCCAAGTTTAAGATTTGATGTTTTAGAAAAAGATAATTTTACTTGTCAATATTGTGGAGCAAAATCTGTAGATGATAATGTTTTATTAGAAGTAGACCATATAGTTCCTGTATCTAAAGGGGGAGATAATAACATTGAAAATCTTGTTACTTCTTGTAAAAAATGCAACATAGGAAAAAGTGCAAAGAAATTAGGTGCAAAAAAAAGGCTTACTTTAAGGCAAAAAGAGATAAAAGAGTTAGAGCAAAGGAGAGAACAACAGGAGATGTATTTAAAAAGTCGACTGAACAAAAAAAAAGAATCAGAACCTTTAGTCAATTATATACATAATTTATATGCTAACTACAATATTAAACTTAGGCTTAACCTTTTGGGGGAAAATCAAATATTTGCACTGTATAAAAAAATAGGTTTTGAACAAGTGGTTAATTTAATAGAAGACAATGAGCATTATTTACACACAGATTTAGAAGGATCACAATATGAGAAATCTGCCGCTAATAAATTTATGGACAAAATAGAAGAAGGCGGCAATAAGTTATATAAAAAACAGAATTACAAAGAAGGAGTTGGTAATTTATCAGCTTATTTTGTAGCGATTGTGAATAATAGAACTGAAGACTGGAGAGAGTGGGAAGTATCTAATGATTTGGTTGCTTTATTAAAACCATTAGATAAGGATAACAAGATAGAGTTGTTGAAACAAAAGCTTATTCCTTATGCAAAAGAGATACCTAAAGGTTCTTCCTACCAAGGATCATATACGTATATAGAAGATATATGTAACAGAGAAATAAAAAGGTTAGGTGATACATGATTCCATTTCCTAATAAAAAATACAAAACTATTTACTGCGATCCTGCATGGAATGAAACAGGTGGTGGTAAAATCAAGAGAGGAGCAGATAGACACTATGCTTTGATGAAAACAGAAGATATCAAAAAACTTCCTGTCCAAAGCATTGCTGATGATAATTGTTGGTTGTTCATGTGGGTTACTAATAACTTTTTAAAAGATGGATTAGAGGTTATGGAACATTGGGGTTTTAGATATGTAACTAATTTAGCATGGGGGAAAGATAGGTTTGGCATAGGGTTTTATTTTAGAGGACAACACGAACTTTGTTTATTTGGTGTTAAAGGTAATCTTAAACCTAAAGTTAGGAATGAAAGTAGTTTTGTTTTTGCTAAGAGAGATAAACATTCTAAAAAACCACACCAATTCTATGAAAAAATAGAAAATGTTGGACACGAGCCAAGAATAGAACTCTTTGCTAGACAAAAAGTAGAGGGCTGGGATAGTTGGGGTAATGAAGTCGAGGAAGAAAAACAAATGAGTTTAATAAAATAGGTGATAGATGAAAAAGAATTACTATTGTTATAGAGCCACAGTTACTTTTAGTGGGGCAGTGGGTGCTGAGAGTGAAGAACAGGCTATTGAGAAAGTAATTGCTGAGTCTGAAAGATTACCAGAAACTGTGTCGTTTAAACCTAGTGAGGTGCGCGTGAGATTGCTGAAACGCAAACCTGAGAAAGGATTGTATCATGATCCTAAGTATGAACTATGAAAGTCATTGATTTATTTAGCGGCATAGGTGGATTTAGTTTAGGATTAGAGTCTACAGGTGGATTTAAAACAGTTCAGTTTGTAGAATATGATAAATGGTGTCAGAAGGTTTTGGCAAAAAACTTTCCTGGTGTACCAATAACTGGAGATATAAAAGATTATGAAGGACAAAGAGCAGATGTCGTTACTGGAGGATTCCCATGTCAACCTTTCTCCGTTGCAGGTAAAAGAAAAGGCACAGAAGATGATCGCCACCTCTGGCCAGAAATGTTACGAGTTATCAAAGCATGTAAACCAAGATGGGTTATTGGCGAGAATGTCCGCAACCTTACTTCAATCCAAGACGGCATGGTATTCCAGCAAGTGTGTACTGACTTGGAAAACGAAGGTTACGAAGTCCAATCGTTTATTATTCCTGCTTCAGCAGTCGAAGCTCCCCACCAAAGATACAGGGTATGGATTGTGGGTTGGAAGCCCGACAGCAGCGATGAGTGTCAGAAGCAAAAAGTTCAGGAGGGGAAGAACCCCAAGCCCTGCGGAAATGGCAGAACAAGAGATGTGGCCAACACCAAGGTCAGCGATAGGTATGCACATGAAATTAACTCAGAACATGGCAAATCTAAGGCACAAGAGATACTTGGAAACAGAAGTAGCTTATCAGGAGAAAGCTCCGAACAATCACTTGAACTCGGATTGGGTGGAATGGTTGATGGGTTATCCAAAAGGTTGGACAGACATGAAGGATTCGACAGAGAACCAAACATCTCAAAAGTCGCCACAGGACAAAAAGACCGAGTAAATAGACTTAAAGGATTAGGTAATGCGATTGTGCCACAGATAGCTCATCAGATAGGTTTAGCGATACTAGAAGCTGAATTAAATAAGTTTGAAGAATAACCACAAAAAAGGGCAATCATTTCTGACTGCCCCAAAATAACCACCCCAATTTCCACACAGTTATGGTTATTTATTATCTTTATACTTAATATGATATCCACTAATACTAACTGTCTTAGTGTCGCCATGTTCATCAAATATAACATCTTTCTTGCTATCGCCATATTCGTCCATAAATAAGCTATAAACATGAGCTTCTGCTTCAATTTTACTCATTGAGCATTGCTGTCTGAACATCTTTATAGCTTCCTCAGTCGTAATCTCTTTATCTTTTTCAACCTTTTCAGTTAAATCAAAGAAGATTTCGTTAAATGTACTCATATTACTATCCTCACTTTTGCGGAAGATCCTACTTCCTAATTAATTGTTTTTCTATATAGATATATTAGCAGCTACTACCTTTATTACAAGATATTATTACATTAATTACAATAATAAGTTGATTGCTAAGTTGGGATATCTCTACAGAGCAATCTAGGATATCTCTACAGAGCAATCTAGGATATCTCTACAGAGCAATCTAGGATATCTCTACAGAAGATATTTATTTGTTTTATTAAATAAAAAAATAATTAAAAATAATTAAAAATAAATTTTTTGAATGGCTTAAAAGCTTTTTTTGAGCTTGTAATTCTTTGGCACTAAGGTACTACCAAACCCAATAAAAACCTTAAAACAAAGCAATTAAAGACTGGTATATAGGGTTAAAAAATAGATCATCATTATCAAGT
>Ga0307488_10004568_pt1 | contig 11549 bp, 13 predicted proteins | sample SB02metaG_FD_202248 | JGI IMG/M metagenome (GOLD analysis project Ga0307488, IMG submission 202248) | Sea-ice brine microbial communities from Beaufort Sea near Barrow, Alaska, United States - SB 0.2 | ecosystem: Environmental > Aquatic > Marine > Coastal | place: USA: Alaska | collected...
TTGTGTAAGAAAATCATCCAACTTCATAATGATATTATATTATATTTTTTTCTTTAATTTATTTTCCGAATAATATTATCAAATTTATATTATTTCAAATATATACAGTAACCCGTCTTATGTTAACTATTATTAAAAACATCAAATTTTTAAAAAACGTAGATTTTTAAATGATCTTAAATAAATTTATAAATTCAATATTTATTTAAGGATTTTAAAATATAGTATTTTAAAATGTCATCTAATGCTGTTAAACGTATTATAAATAAAGATATGAAAGAATTACAAAAAATGGATCTATCTTCTATGGGTATTTATATAGATTTTGATGAAGATAATATATTAAATGCGAAAGCAATTATCATAGGTCCAGAAGGAACGCCTTATGAAAATGGAGTATTAAATTTTTTAATTAATTTTCCAAATGATTATCCGTTTAGTCCCCCGAAAGTTTTTTATTCATCTAAAAGTAGAAATAGAATTCATCCAAATTTATATGTTGGAAGATCTAAAGATAATTATTTAGGTAAAGTTTGCTTATCGATTATAAATACATGGTCTGGTCCAAAATGGACAACAGTAATGCATATCGGTAGTATATTACTTTCAATTCAATCATTATTGAATGAAAACCCATTACATAATGAACCGGGATTAGAAAATGAAAAAGGTATTAGAAATGAAATGTATAACAATATAGTATTGTACGATACATTTAATAATTTGATATTGAATAATTGTTTAAATATAGAAGAATCTTTTAAATGTTTTGAAGAAGTAATTAAAAATCATTTTATTAAAAATAAAGATGAATTAATTAAAAGAGTAGATGAATTATTAAAACAATATCCTAATAGGGTTATTGTTAATTTAAATATATATGGATTATCGGTTTTAATTGATTATCCACGTATCAAAAATTTATTAAATTAAATTTGATAAATTATTTAAATAATTAAATTATCAAGTAATAAATAATGGATAAACAAAGCATTCACTTTTGTTCTCAATGTCATAATATCACTAATATTTATTTAAATGAAGAAGAAAAATTAATTTATTCGTGTAAAACATGTGGTAATTCTGAAGATTTCACTGGTGGTAATTGTATTTATACATATAATTTCGAGAAGTTTGATTCAAGTTATGTAATTAATGAAAATAAATACATTACACATGATAAAACTATCCCAACAATTAATTCAAATGTTAATTTAAAATGCCCAAATAAAGATTGTAAAGATGGTAAAAAATTTAAATTCATCAACTATGATATCGAAGATATGAAGTATATTTATATTTGTGAAAGTTGTGGTCAAAAATGGACTAATCAAAATTTATAATTAAATTTGATTTATTTAAAAATTTAATAATAGTAATAAATATTATGGAAAACCAAAATGAAGATATTAATAAATTAATGAAAAATTATGAAAAAAATAAAAAACTCTATAAAACCAATCCAAAAATAACTAAATACGAAAAAACAAGAGTAATTTCTGAAAGAGCAACACAAATAAGTACTGGATCATTAATATTTATTAATAATCCGGATAGATTTCAAAATTCATATCAAATAGCGTTAGAGGAATACAATCAGAAAAAAATTCCTTTTATAATTAAAAGAAAATATGGAAATTATTATGAATATTGGAAATTAATTGATTTATTGTAAATTATTTTATTATACAATATATAATAATTATGATCCTTGATTCTATTATGAAAGAAATAAATATTTTTTGTAAAAATGATGATACTTGTGTTTTAGTTATACTTGTATTGGTTGGTTTTTTATTGTGTATGTTTTTTAATAGAAATGAAGGATTTATAGATTTTGCCCCATTGGATGTTTTAGAAAAAGAACAAGCAGAAATGAAAGATATTGGTAAAAAACCAGAGGCAGTTGGAATCCAACTTTCTCAAAATAAACCAACAAATGGTTATGGTCCATTGGAAAGCAAAATTAATATGGCTAAGCAGGGAAAACAATATAAAAGTAAAGGATTTAATCAAAAACAGGGAATTGATATTTCTCGATTTCAACCTGTTGCTTATGACTGGAATAAAACAGGAGGATATTATAATTTTGATGGTCAAATGTCCGATTTTGGTTTAGGAAAACCAATGGAATCTCAGAATGTAGTTAAAACACACCCTACAGGTGAAAATCAAGGTTCTGCTGAGATATTACCTGGATCTGAAAAAGGTAAAAAACTTAAATTAGTATTATTTTATGCTCCATGGTGCGGACATTCAAAGAATATGTTAAAAGATTATGATAATGTAATTAGTAAATATCATAATAAAAAAATGAATGATTATAATCTAGAAATAATTAAGATAGATATGGATGCTAATCCTGATGCCGCAAAAGAATATAATGTTGAAATTAAAGGATTTCCTACATTACATACATTTACAATTGCTTCTGGTAAAGAAATTTCACAAGTATTTAATTTTAGAGAAGAAGATAAAATTATTGAAGAATTAGAAAGACGAACTTCTGCATAATTAGTATTTTTTATTAATGACATATTTAGATTCCACTGCCCCTCCTCCATTCATCGATGAAGATGATTCTCTTTTTTCTCTATCATATTCCCAATATTCCCTCGATCCTAATTTAACCTCATCGTGAGGTTCTGCTTTATACCAGAATACTTGGTCGGTTAATTTATTACTTTTTGCATTATTATTGATAACTAAACATTCAAAGTTTTCAGTACATTGATCCATTACTTGGCAAAACATTTCAAAATTAGGAAACATACCAGCATAATGTTCATATAGTCTTTTTCTATTACTCTGGTAATTTTCTCTTAATATAAATATATAATCAATATTTGTTCTCAAATTGGGAGGAATACCCAGAGCATATTGCATCGTGATCATAAATAAAATTTTAAAATGACGACCATTCATAAATAAACTTCTTACATTTTTATCTTTTGTCCATGTATTATCATAAAGACAATCATCAAGTACCAAAAATGCTCTAGGATCTATCCCTTGATTTTCTTTAAATTTCTCTATCATCATTCTTTGTCTTTTTAAGATATTACTTATAATTGCTGGTTGATATTCGTCGTGAATAAATAATTTAGGAACCATTTGTCCATAAAAATCATTTGCTGCTTCCGTCCCGGAAATAACTTGACCCACGGGAATATTAGAATGATGATATAATATATCTTTACAAAGAAAAGATTTACCTGTTTCTCTTTTACCGATTAATACAACAACTTTATCATCTTTTATATCATTAATATTGAATCTAGATAATTCGATTTCCATTCTATAGTATTAATATTAATTTAAATTAAATTTTAGAACATAATCAAGTTTAATTAATAAAATTACTATAATTTTAAGAAAATATATACCATGAAAGATAACAATAAAATTGTTCAATATTATAAATGGGATAAAAAAAATACTAAAATATTATTTAATTCTATGAAAGAATTATTAGGTATAAGATCTCCACAATTTTATATTCCTTTTTTTTCATTATTTTTTTATGTTCACAATACTAAGTATTCCCATAAAATAATGGATCTTAAAAGAGAATATTATCTAATAAAAATAACAAATATAGATAAAGAAAAATACTATAATTCTAATATTTTATTAGAAGGTATAATTTATAATTCAAGTAAAAATATAAACGAAATAAAATCTATATTTTGTAAAACTATTCCCATACTTGAACCCATACACTGTATTAATAATAATTATAATTTAGTAAATAATAATAATTATCATCTTCCATCCGGTTACAACCATAATACATTCCAAAAAATAAATGATATGAATAATACAGCATATATAGATGTTTTATGTTCTTTTATATTTAGTAAACTAGTAGTTAATAAGACTTTACCAAATTTTGCTAAATTTTATGGATCTACAAATTGTATTGGTAATTATAAATATGATATAACCGAAGAATATGAAGATTTAAGAATTGATAAATGTTTTAATAAAAACTTAAACAAATCTTTTAAATTAGATATCTATATATCTGATAGCGATTCTTCTGATTCTGAGAATGAGTTGGATGATAGCGAATGTGATTCAAATAGTGATTCAAATAGTGATTCAAATATAAGTAAATATAATGATGATTATATTGTTAATCTTAAAAATATCCCATTACAATTATTATTTATTGAAAAATTAGAAGGAACATTGGAAGATTATCTACTCAGTGATGGATATGATGATAAAGTTTTAATATCTTGTTTATTTCAGATTTCTTTTGCTCTAAATTATTTACAGAAAAATTATGAATTTACGCATAATGATTTACATATTAATAATGTTATGTTCTCAAAAACTGAAACAAAATTTTTATATTACAAATTTAATAATAAATATTTTAAAATCCCGACATATGGCAAAATATTTAAGATAATTGATTTTGGAAGATCAATTATCACATTTAAAAATAAAATTTATATGAATGATGTATTTTCTAAAAATTCAGAAGCTTGGGGACAATATAATTATCCTCCTCAAGTAGATCATTTTAAAAAAACAGAAAAAAATATACCAAAATGTGAACCTAGTTATTATTTTGATTTGTGTAGATTATCAATGACAGTATTAGATGAGAATAAATATAAAATATCTAATAAATCATTACTTAATTTATTAAATCATATGTGTATTGATAAATTTGGTAATCATTACCGAGACATGAATGACGATTTTAGTTTATATATTAATATATCAAAAAATGCAAGAAATTCCTTACCAGTTGATATATTAAATCATAAAATTTTTAAAGAATATAGAGTTAAAAAAAATAAATTTCCATTTAAATCATATTATTCGTGTTAAAACGGTGGTGAATTATTAAAAGATTTAGGAGGCAACGATGCCCCACCTATATGAGCAACGGATTGACTCGACGACCCCCCACTTGTAATAAATAATATTAAAATAGAAACGAACATTATAATACAAAATATTTTACTGTAATCCATTGTATTATCTTCATAAGGATTTGAATTATTTAGAATTGCATAAATAAATGTACTAACCGTACCTATTCCGAAACCATATAATATATAATTTAGCATTTACAATTTTGTATAAATTATATTTATGAATTTAAACTTGTTTATTTAATATCTGTTTCATTTGCATCGGGGAAAAGAAAATTACTAGAACTATCACATATATTTATATCTTTATCATGTGAGATCTGTTGTAAATCATCGAAAAAATTTGCTAATGATGATGTTTCATCAATATCATTTTTATTTGTATCAATTTCTTTTGTTGAATCCAATTTTTTTACTTCTATTATCGCGTTTTCATTTGATTTAAATACATTTTCAAATGAAAAACTATTTTCATCAATGGTGGTTATTTTTTTATTGGTATCAGATTCTTTAAAAACTCCTAATTCGCTTTGTTGAACTTCTATTGGTCCAGATATAGGTCCAGAAGGTTCAAATATTGGTTCCGGTTCCGGTTCCGGTTCAGGTTCGGGTTCAGGTTCGGGTTCTGGTTCTGGTTCTGGTTCTGGTTCTGGTTCGGAACCTGAACCAGATTTCGGATCAGTATCCGATACTTTGTAATTGGGTAAGGATTGTTCAAAAGATGTGTTATCTGTTCCCTGAATATCTCTTACTGGAGTATTAATTGTATTAATTGTATTAATTGTATTAATTGTATTTACCGAATTAGATTGGGATTCTGATAAATAATTATCATCTACATCTCCGTCGGGTTTCATATTTTCAAGATATTTATTAATATCATTACTATTTTCTTTATCTTTAATAGTTATATCAACATTATCGTATTTTATTTCTTTTTCATCCTCGACTGGTATGGTTATATCATTTACAACGATACTTTCTATATTTTTATCAATTCTGTCCTCACTTGGATCTAATTCTGGAATATATTTATCATGTACATTATCATAGTTATCATCGTTATCATCTTTATCATCGTTATCATCGTTATCATCGTTATCATCTCCAAGAGAGTTAATTAATTCGCTTATTTTATCATTTAAGTTCCCTTCATTATCTTCTTCTTTATTATCATTAGTTTTGTTAGTTTTATTGGTATCTATTTTTCCCTGTATACCCCCACGTATTTCATTCCTAATTGCACTTAATTCTTCTTTAATAATAGATTTCAATTCTTCTTTGCTACTTATATCAGATTCATAAGTATCTAGATGTTCTCTTAATATTTCTTTGATTGGTAGTAATTTTCTAATAGTGATTTCAATACATTGTTTAATCATATTTTCAATTTCTTTTGAATTCCTTTGATATTCGTGACCTGGAATATTTTCATTAAATAAATAAGGATTTTTCCAAATATCTCTTGCTAAATTAATATAACATTTATGAATAAAATTACTAGTCTTGGGTATAGTTACATTTATTTTGGAACTATTATGATTTGGACCTATCGATGTTAAAATTTTAGTATGACTTATAAAAACTGCTGTAATTAAATCATCGATCCAATCACATCCTGAATTTGATATAATTCTATTACATTCGCTTTCTAATATTTCACCATTCCAGATGGGAACTTTTTCTAATATTTCACGAAAGAGAATAAAAACAGGTGTTGATGAATTTTTTTTAACAAAAATTACTTTAGATTCGTCATAAATAGATTTAATTCCATCAAACATATGAGGATATAATACATCAATCAATTGATTGGTGTATTCTATTTTAGCTTGCGCAAAGATTGGAGCATTTAATTCTTCCATAAATAATAGTAAGAAGGGTTATTTTATTTATTAAACCTAAACTAATTCAAATATTGAAATGATATTCGAAAAACACAATTCGTTTCATTAAAAATTTCATAATATAAATCTTCTAAAAGAGTATTTTTATTAATATGATCTTGATTCTTAAAATAATTGGGAAACTTAAATTGATAATCATTTATTGTTTGAAAGACTTCCAATTTGACTTCATAATTCATTGAAATAAAATATTCATTAACTTTATCAATATCTTCTTTTTTTAATTCTGAAATAGTAACTTTGCCATTTGTATCTCCGTAAAAGTATTTCAAACCATCAACAAATATCATTAATAATTGTTCGAAAATATGAAGATTAATATTTTTCAATTCTTCTTCTAAAGGAGATTCTAAAACAATTATTCCTTTTTCTTTTGGTGAATCTGAAAATAAATAATTGATAAATTCTTCATGAGATCCTTCTTTATATTCTGTCATTTATATTTATTAAATTAAATAAATTAAACTAATCTTAACTAACTTAACTAATAGTAGTATGTATTATATAGGTCATAATGCCAGTTATAAAGACAAACAAACCAATGGAACACCCCCAATAAGCGTGCCTTTCTCTATTATCATTTTTGGGATTAGGTGGATTGTCAACATTGAAAGCAACATTTATTTTATCATATACTGATGTTCCATTTATTCCTGTTGAAAATAAGTAGTCATATATTTCTTCACCGGATTTCGAATAAAATATAAAATAAGAAATTAAACCCGATACCACAATTGTTGCAACGAAAGGAAATATATCATTATATTCAAATACATCTGTTTTAATTATTAGTATGATTAAAATTAATATTTCTATAAATATTACAAGACCAAAGTGTAAATTTTTTTCAGCATGATAATCTCCGTAACCATAACCATCTTTACCACCTTTACCCTCAAATATTAAATTTGGAATACATTCTCTATAATCATTATCTATCATTGGGGTTGGATTTAAAGAATCTGTAAGTGAATAATTCTGAGAAAACCAATTCTCACAAAGATAAGTATTCGTACTCGGGTCCCATTCGAGATCACATTTCCCTATATTTTTATCATTAGATGTAAATGGTTTTTGAGGATTAGTATTTTGATAAAAGTCACCTTTTTCATCAGTCTTTTTGCTCGGCAGACAAGTCAAAACTGATGGCGAGGTGGCGCCAGGGTGTTGAACTCCACATATTGAATTATCACCTTTATTACATTCAAATTTATCATATGATCCATCTTCTGGATCTTTAAAATTTTTTGGATCAATATTTAAAAAATAAGGAAATTCTGTATATTTTTTATATTTAAATAGATCTTTTGGATCATTTTCTTTACGTGTCTGATAATATGTTTTACCTGGTTTTTTACCATAAAACACTGGTGATTCGCCGGGAGAACTTACCGATGGAATCGTAGGTGAAGATAAATTCAGATCTCCACTATCACGTTGATATTGTGAGAAAACAAGTCCATCTAATCTATTAAGATCTTGTTGTAAACCTGGTTGTGATTCATCATCAATAATCATACCCATATTACTCATAATACCCGTTTGTAATTCAGATATTCGTCTTAATTCATTAATTTCCTCAAAATTGTTGTCTCTGTCTTCTTTTAGTCTTCCCATAAGATTTTCAATTTCAGTTAAACGATTATTAATACTTGTATTTAGTTTTTCTTTAATATCACTATTATATTCATCCAATCTTTCATCAATCATACTCATAACATTATACTGAGCTTGTTGAATATCTTCATCATCTCCCATTAAACCAACCACATTATCTGAATCAATTAAATTATCTTGAATATCACTGGGTCTTCTATTAGTTCTATTAGTTCTATTTTTTTGATCATCTTCTTTTTTTTGTTTCATAATAACGGGTTTATTCAATTCTCTACCTTCATCTAATATATACCATTCTCTATTTCCTAGAAATAATTGGGAATCTAATCCTCCATACATTTATAATATATATAATGTATAATTTATTTTATAAATCTGACAAATTTCTACTTACAAATTCGGGTGTTGGAACACAATAATGATCTGAATAACAAACTATATCTTTTAATCTTCTAAATTTATTACTATTATCTATTTTATCATAGATATCATAAACACTATCCGTATCATGAATAATGGGTTGTGTATTCATATTTTCAAAAAAAGTTTCAGTATCTAGATAATTTTTACTATTATCATTTGAATTAATATAAGATTCTGTATTTTTTTGTAAAACACAGAAAAATAAAATAAAAAATAAAAACAAGTTGAGCATTATAAAAATAAATATATAATTTTATGCGAAAGAAGAAAGTGAATGAGTATAAGGATTTTCTTTGAATGGGTCCAACATTGATGGATCTAAACGATCCGATATTTTTTCATTATTCAATGTTTCTTTATCTTGAGTAAATTGGCATATATAATCTTGCGGAATTTCTTGATAAACTTTATCGGCATTATTAATTCTTGGATTAAAATAATCACTTTCAATTTTCTTAATATCTACATTTAATGTATCCATACCATTTGCTATCTTGGTCTTTTCTGTTACAGGCGCTCTACCTCTTGAAATTAATTCTTTATTAGGATTCAATTCTGCTCTTAAGTATTGATCTGAAGCCATTTCGGCAACAACACTACTCGTACCAGCATTACCCGAATAATCAAACATTGTTGTATCTTTAATAGTTGGTCTAATTTTATCTTGTAATCTTTCTTCCGGTAAAGAAGTTACAGGTGCTGCGAAACCAGAGCGACTATCTAAAGTTGTTTCTTTAATTGTGGGTTTGACTTCATCATATAATCTTTCAGTTTCCCCGGTGAATACAGATTTCATATTACCTTCATAAGTTCTTTCAGAAGTGATTTCTCTCTCATTAGGATAAACAAAATAACTAGATTTATTATGATCATTATCATTGTATTTATTTTCTAACGACGCATTGCGATTTGTATCAGTAACTAGATGTTGATTCCGAGATTTTTGAACATTGGGTCTATCTTCAACTTGTTTCAAAATAACAGGAGCAGCAATACCTTTTGGCATATCATTTAGATATTGTCTGTTAGTATCTTTAATAATTTCTTCGGGTCTAATGCTTCCAGCATTGATAGCACCTGTTGTGACTAACCATTGATCGGCATCTTGAACATAATCAGCATCTGGTAAATGTTTATAAACCTCTGCTTGCTGACCTCTTTTATCAATACCTTTACCAGCAAGAACTTTACCTCCAAAAGATAATTTTTGATTATTTAATGTACGAATATTATCAGTACTATTTCTCTGTGCATAAAGTAAATCTACGTCTCTATTTACATCACTCTTAACATCAATGTGAGAAACTTGTTCTTGTTCAAATGGTAATTCATTCGTTCTGTAATTACCTTCAACATATCTAGATTGATCAGAATTGGGTCCTTCGAATTGAGCGCCAAAGGGTAATCCTAAATTATTTTCCAAAGCAAACATAGGACCAGTTTCTCTTTTAGATTGTCTGAAAGCATGTGATCCACCCTGATGAACTTCTAAATTACGAAATCCTTCAGTTTGTGTGGGACCACTACCTTTAAAAAAAGGTTCGGATTTAATACCCTGATCATTAACCATAAAATTATTTTTATCAAGTACTTCTCCGCTAATTGATTTGATTTGATTTTCGGATTGATGATTTGAATCTCTTAAAGTATTTCGTCCATCCATATTTAATGAATCAATAACTTTAGAATCCCCCTGTAAAGATAAATCGTGTTGTTTCAATACTTTATCTAATTCGTATCTTTGAGCATCTTTTAAATTACTCATATCATAAATAGTATTTCCCGTACTTTCAAATAGAGGAGGTTGTATATCTGGATAAACTTTATGTTTTTTTTCTTTATCTTCGTTAAGTAAATAACCTGCTCCCAATACTCCTAATAGTATTAATCCCTCCATGTTATATATTATTCTATAAAATATATTTATTTTAAATTTAATAAATTAATTAATTCTTCGGGTATATTTTTATCATTAAAATAAGATATCATTAGATTATCGTCAAAAGAACCAATTAATTTAAAGTGACAATTGTCAACAAATAAAAGAAAAATACTATCATATTCGGAATTATAATCATTCAAGGTATTATAAACACTATAATCTTTTTCATTTGAATTTAGGATAAATATATTTAATTTTAATACCTGTATGATAGTATTTAATAATAAATAATCACCCCAATAATTATGACCGGTTTGTCTAATTTGTCTTTTGAAATCATCTATATTTTCAATAGAATAAGGATCCCATTCTTCATCGAAATCATCCGCATCTCTCATGATGCGATAATACTTGATTAAGTTTTTATAAATATCTTCTGTAATTGATTCGGCAATTAAATTACGAATATCTTCGTGATTATATTGTAAATAATCATATCTATGTTTGTCATTTAACCCATTTGCAATACATTGAAAAAAACAATTTCCATCTTTTTCACAATCATAAATACCATATTTCGAATTATTATTTTTATGTGATGTGAATTTGTTTAATTTTATAATCCACTGCTTTGGTAGTTTTTCCCAACCATAGTCATTTAAATAGATATGCCAATTATTTTTATTAATTTTTATATTTTTGTTTACTTTATTATAAAACATTTTACCTTTACTTAATACTATCTTATCTGTTAAATAAAATAATTCTTCCATTTTATTAATTATTATTAAATTATATTAAATTATATTAAATTATATTTAATAT
>Ga0307488_10004569_pt1 | contig 11546 bp, 8 predicted proteins | sample SB02metaG_FD_202248 | JGI IMG/M metagenome (GOLD analysis project Ga0307488, IMG submission 202248) | Sea-ice brine microbial communities from Beaufort Sea near Barrow, Alaska, United States - SB 0.2 | ecosystem: Environmental > Aquatic > Marine > Coastal | place: USA: Alaska | collected 2017-05-06
GGTAAGCATGGCCCCTTTGGATGGCCCTGTGGTGCCACCGGTGTACTGTAAAAAAGCGAGATCATCGCGACTGATTGCAACGGGCCGGAATTCAAGATCAGCACCGATTGTCAAAGCATCCGAGAAACGCACAAAATCAGTGATAGCCGGATCGACGGCAGGGGAGGGAATATCCATGGCTGTGCCATCCCCTGCGTTGACTACGATCACGCGTTTTATCGGGCATTTGTTTTTGATGGCCGCAAAGGATGCGCCGCTTCCGCTAAAAACAATGAGTGTTTGGGCACCTGAGTCATTCAGCTGATGCTCTAATTCTGATGCAGTATAAAGCGGGTTGATGTTCACCTGCACCGCACCGGATTTGAGAATACCCAGTGTAGCAATTGGAAACGCAGGCAAATTGGGGGCCATTAGCGCAACCCGATCACCTTTGTTGACACCTACGCTTTGCAAATAGGATGCGAAGGCATTCCCCTGTTGGGCAAACTGTGAATACGTAAGGCGCATGGGGCCGCAGGAAAATGCATCTTTATCGGTATAACGACTTGCGGCTTCATCCAGATAGTGTCCAATTGATGGTGCATTACGGGTGCGTTCTAGTGGTGTCAACATAGATCTATCCTTGAAGAATTCATTGTAATTTAGGCCATTAAACGCCTTAAGTATTCCACTGTCTATGAAAAATCTAAGACACTCATTATTTAATCTCCCCACCGGGTACAACATCCACCCACAGACACGCTAACGGGTTTTTAAGTGGCGCGAACCTGGCAAACAGGGCCCATTTTTAGCGGGGGGCATCAGCAGAAAATAAAATGAAAAACATTGACAGTAACCATATACATTATTAACTAAACCCCCCGTTTATTTTTGAGTGATTTTAAAGGTGTGTTTTTGTCATTTCGTTTCATTTTAGACTAAACCACAATGTGCTCATTAACGTACTACTTTTCTTTGACCCCAAAAATTGGCGAGCCATGATGCGGTTTAGCGATCATGAAGAGTCCACAATTATCGAAATGGCCTGGGAAGATAGAACCCCCTTTGAAGCGATTGAGCATCAATTTGCTCTGAGTGAACCAGCAGTTATAAACCTATGCGCCACAATCTAAAACCGGGTGGTTTCAGATTGTGGCGCAGCAGAGTGGGGGGGCGAAAAACCAAGCACATAAAGCTGAGGTCGCCACAAATCGGTAGAGGCTACCTGCTCAGTACAAGCATCGATAGGTCAATATAGGCACCTGCAAGGCTTTTAAGATGAATATATTCATATTAGATAACGATATAGATAAATGCGCGCAGTATCATTGCGACCAACACGTGGTGAAAATGATACTGGAGAGTGTGCAGATATTATGTACAGCACTCAATAAAAAAGGGTTTACTACACCCTATAGATCTACCCATATGAAACATCCTTGTGTGCTCTGGGTGGGATCGTCATATGAGAACTTTCTGTGGCTAAAAAATCTTACTTTCGCCTTAAATGCCGAATACCGATTCAGATTTGATAAAGATACCCATCATAAATCAGTCTTTGTCCTCGATGAGATTTCAAACTACAGCTACGACAATCTGGGATTAACTGAATTTTTTCAGGCAATGCCTGATAAATACAAGATTGAGGGAGACGCGGTTAAAGCATACCGGCAGTTTTATCTAGGCGAAAAAATGGGATTTGCCAGATGGACTAAGAGAAACATTCCTCAATGGGCAAACTGATTTTAAACGATCAAAAAAAACCTGATAAACCCATGCTCTCGGCGGCGGCGCTACTAACCATTAGCAATACAGATATATAATTTTGTCAATTTAAAAAAGAGTGTCTTGCTCATTCCCTGAAGCCATTTTTGCGTCACTTATGGGGGCTAGGCAAGTGAACCAGGGATGGATTGCGACAACAGGTGCTCATTGTGACTTTTCAGAAGCAATTGAAGTCTATTTCGATCCTTGCGTGATGACGTTATCAACGGTAATCGAAATTCATTTATACACTCGAACTTAACAACACACCTATGTTTATTTTTTAAATGATTTTAAAATGTGGCTGGTAAGTATATTGCTCACTGTCGTATAAAAAGGCACTAATTAATGTTGGATCTTACTGAAAAAAATCTGCAAGAACAGATGTCTATGCCCCCTCTTGAGATTAACGGGAGAAAGGCATTACTTAATTTCGACGGGACGGACGTTAAAGCCCTACTAACATTTCGAACCTTTATAGAAAATAAAATCGATACCATTGTTAATGAATTTTATGCTATTCAGATAAACGAGGCCGAGATTGCACAGCTAATCTCAGAACCCGCAACACTTAATCGATTACAAGGTGCACAACGCAAGTACGTATTGGATTTGTTTGCCGGAAACTACGATGAGGGGTATGTCGCCGCATTAACGGTAATTACCCTCTTGTTATGGGAATTGCTGAGACTATTCATCATTGGTTGGACAAAAAATGTACAGCAGCAACTGAGTGCACCCTTAGCCCCTGACTTTGGGCTGATATTTCTCGCCCGGCAACAATAGCAAAAAGAGACCCTATTATGACCGTCAGTCTCATGGCCAAAGAAACGGCCGAAGCCCCCAGGGTAGTGAAACAGCAATTTGCGCAAAATCGCGCTATTTGTACAACGCTCGGTGCCCGTATTCGCGAATTTGCCCCGTCTTTTGTGTATATGGTCGGCCGAGGCTCATCGGGTCATGCCGGGGTATTTGCCAAATATCTGATTGAAATCGAGTTGGGTATTCCTGTCACTGCATCCGCGCCTTCGGTATTGAGCATTTATGGTAAACACCTGCAGTTAAAACAGGCTCTGGTGATCGTTATTTCCCAATCGGGCCGCAGCCCGGATATTTTAGCGCAAGCTCAGGCGGCGAAAGATTCTGGGGCATTATGTGTTGCCCTGGTCAATGATCAGGCCTCGCCCCTGGCCTGCATGGTCGATGTGGTATTGCCTCTGCACGCCGGGCCGGAATTGGCCATAGCTGCCACCAAAAGTTACATTGCTACCCTTCATGGGTTACTGATGCTGGTGGCCTACTGGAAACAGGACCAGCCATTGATTGACTCCCTTGCTAAGTTGCCAGGTTACCTGCAAGAAGCAATTGATGCGCCGTTGCAGTTGCCCACTTCCTTTGTTAAGCCTTTGGTGCATTGTGTGGTGTTGGGGCGAGGATTTGGCTATGCCATCGCTGTGGAGATCGCCCTGAAATTAAAAGAAGTCTGTGGCGTGCATGCAGAGGCATTTAGCAGTGCGGAATTTTTGCACGGGCCCATCACCCTGATCGATAAAAAACTGGCGATAGTGGCTGTTTGTGTGCAGGATGGATCCTATGCGTCTCATAGTGAGCAGATTGCTGAAGTAAAGCGCCGCGGTGCCCAATTGTGCACGTTGTCACAGATAAGCAATACCATCGAACCGCGCTTAGCCCCCATTACTATTATGCAGCGTTTTTATCTGGACATAGAGATGATAGCCGTTGCTATGGGGAATGATCCGGACAACCCGGTTGGCCTTACAAAAATCACTAAAACCGTTTAGGAGCAAACGTGTCAGTTACTTACCTTCCATCTTCGTTGTTTGACGGGCATCAAATTCACAAAAATATGGCCATTACCGTGAGTAAAGGACAAATTGAGGCCCTGGGCTCCCCGCAGGATATGCAGGGTGATATTATTGTACTTGATGGCCTGCTTAGCGCCGGCTTTATTGATGTACAGGTCAATGGTGGCGGGGGGGTGTTGTTTAATAATAACCCCTCACTGGCTACTGTGAACACTATGGCTAAAGCACATGCCCGCTTTGGTACGACCTCAATGTTGCCTACCTTGATCACAGATGACATCAGGGTGATGCAGGATGCGGCTGGCGCCGTCGCCGAGGCGCTGGTTGGCAACCTCGCCGCGATCAAGGGGGTACATTTCGAAGGCCCCCATTTAAGTCAACCTAAAAAAGGGATCCATCCCGGGCAACATATTCGCCACATCAGCGATAATGAATTGAGCCTGTTCTGTCGCCGGGATCTAGGGAAAGTAGTCGTCACCCTGGCGGCGGAGAACGTGCCCTGTGACGTGATCAGCGATCTGGTAAAACAAGGCGTAAAAGTCTGTCTTGGCCATTCGAATGCCGATATTGACACCACCCTGGCGGCGCTGGCTGCAGGGGCAAGGGGATTTACCCATCTGTTTAATGCCATGTCACCCCTGGTGGGCCGTGCCCCGGGCATGGTGGGAGCCGCATTATTGGACGACGACAGTTATTGCGGGTTGATCGTTGATCATCATCATGTGCATCTGCGCTGTTGCCAACTGGCCATCAAATGTAAAGGTTACAACAAAATCATGCTGGTCACGGATGCCATGGCCCAGGTGGGTGGGGCGCAGGATACTGTGGAGTATTTTGGCTCGCTGATCACCCGCCATGGCAATAAATTAACCCTTCCCGATGGCTCACTTGCCGGCTCGGCGCTGGATATGGCCAGCGCTGTACGTCACTGTCACCAGGACCTTGAGGTGCCGCTGGCAGGGGCCTTAACTATGGCGTCACAAACGCCCGCAGAATTTTTAGGTTTGGATACTAGCCACGGCAGGCTCGCATCGGGTTTGCAGGCGGATATGGTGTTGCTCGATAAGGACCTTCGGGTCAGAGCAACCTGGGTGAACGGTATCCCTGATTTCAACGCCAGCAAACAGGGTAAAGCGTCACAATAACGACAATATAGGCAGCCCTGTGCAAGCAGCAACACTTCAAAAAAGACAAAACAGGCTCCAGTTTGGTACCCATGTGTATCATCGGCACGCTATTTTTATATTTGGTTTTTGACCTGGCTAAACGGAGCCTTGATCCCGTTTTTGCAAATAGTGTGTGAATTGACTGAAACACAAGCTTTGCCGGTGACACTATTGGTTTGTTTGGCTCCTTGTTAGGAGCGGCCAATGCCACGACCCTGACATCTTATTCCATGGCCTTTATGGTCATTGGCTATCTGCCTGTATTGGCGTTTATCCCGCATTTTTAAAGCAACAGCAAGCGTTGACGGTGTCAGCTATTGCAGGATTAATACTGTCGTTTTGTGTGCTATTTTCCAATTCGCAACATAGCGGGGTGTCTCAATGGTTGTGGGGCTGGTCAACTGTGCCTGTTTTGCCCAATACGCTAACTTGAACACCCTAAAGGCCGATGCACGGGTATTGATTGTCGAGTTGTCATTTCCACTTATCATTAAGGGGGCCCAACGACTAGACGGAGCATTAAAATGCTCCATGGCTTTTGTGGCATTGGGACAGTCAGACTCGTCCAGCGCAAAACCTGAACAGGCCATATACCTGCATAAGGAGCTTTCAGACAATCCCTCTTGTAAGTTCACCTGAGCATTCTGACTGAATAATAGACATTTTGACCAGACTTACTAAGATTCAAGATATAAAGGCAAGGATACTGTGTCTCAGTTACCTCTGTGTATTGATCCTTTTCTTTCTTAAAATACTCACAAAATAATGATGATGTGTATTGGCAAAATCAAGCAAGACGCCAACGCTCGCCATCTTTAGCTGTGTCAGCTATTTCATCATCTGCTTTGATAATGGGTTAAATAAACAGTTTGGTAATTGAGCGCATATGAACGGAAAACATAATGGCCAGCCTAAAACGTCAGTTGAGCATGAACGGCAAACAAGGAAATACTTGCAATGTTCACGGAAAATCACCAGAGCGACGTTATTTGCTCTGATCGTTGCGGTTTATTTGGTCGCGGCATCACCCGCTAAAGGTGAGCAAGGCCAAACGATGAAGGCGGTGACACGGAGTCATTCAGGCAGTTCATGGTATGCAAAAGGCGAATACAACAAAGCCATAGAATATTTTGAGCAAGCTCTTGCCAGTGACATTGAAAACTTGGGTGAAGCACATCCTGATGTGGCGACAACGCGCAATAATTTAGCGCTGGCATTCAAAGCCAAAGGCCAATACGACAAAGCGATTGCTTACTATGAATTAGCTCTGGCCAGTGGCCTAAAACACTTTGGTGAGGATGCTCCTGAAGTGGCGACAATGCGCAGCAATTTGGGTCTGGTATGGCACGTCAAAGGTCACTATGGCAAAGCCATTCACTATTATGAGTTGGCACTGGGTAGCAGTCTCCTTACCTTCGATCAAGACCACGCCTTTGTGGCAACAATACGCAATAATATAGGTCTGGTCTGGCAGGCCAAAGGCGAGTATGACAAAGCCATTCACTATTATGATTTGGCCCTTAAAAATGGCATTCTTACCTACGGTGAGGATCATCCTTCAGTGGCCATCAGGCGCAGTAATTTAGGCAGTTCCTGGGAAGCCAAAGGTCAGTATAAAAAAGCTATCAAGTATTACGAATTGGCGCTTCAAAGAGGCATTATCAACCTTGGTGAAGATCATCCCACCGTGGCCACAAGACGCAATAAGTTAGGCAGCGCATGGCAGGCAAAAGGTGAGTATGACAAAGCGATCGATTATTACGAGTTAGCACTAGAGAGCAGTCTTCGTGCGGTTGGGAAAAATCATCCCTCTGTGGCGATAATGCTTAATAGCTTAGGCAGCGCATGGCAGGCAAAAGGCCAGTATGGAAAAGCCATGGAATATTATGAGCAGGCTCTGGCAAGTGATATACAAACCTTTGGTGAGGAACATCCAGATGTGGCCCTTACGCGCAGGTTACTTGGCAGTCTATGGCAGGCGCAAGGTCAGTATGACAAGGCGATTGAATATTATGGACTGGCTCTGCAACAAGGTCTTCTTACCTTTGGTGATGATCACCCTGAAGTGGCAAAAACCCGCAATAATTTGGGCAGCGCATGGCAGGCACAAGGCCAGTACGACAAAGCCACCCAATATTATAAACTGGCACTGAAAAGTGCTCGTAAAACCTTTGGCGAGCACCATCCCGTTGTGGCGACCACGGTGAGTCATATCGGCAGTCTGTGGCAGGCAAAAGGTCAGTATGACAAAGCCATTGAATTTTATGAGCAGGCCCTGGCCAGCAGCCTGCTTACTTTTGGTGAAAGCCACCCTGAAGTGGCGAGTATACGCAGGCGGCTCGGCAGCGCATGGCAGGAAAAAGGCCAGTATGGAAAAGCCATGGAATATTATGAGCAGGCTCTGGCAAGTGATATACAAACCTTTGGTGAGGAACACCCTGATGTGGCCCTTACGCGCAGGTTACTTGGCAGTCTATGGCAGGCACAAGGTCAGTATGACAAGGCGATTGAATATTATGAATTGGCTCTGCAACAAGGTCTTCTTACCTTTGGTGAGGATCACCCTGAAGTGGCAAAAACCCGCAATAATTTGGGCAGCGCATGGCAGGCACAAGGCCAGTACGACAAAGCTACTCAATATTATCAACGGGCACTCAAAAGTACTCGTAAAACCTTTGGTGACCACCATCCCGTTCTGGCGACCACGCAGAGTCATTTAGGCAGTCTGTGGCAGGCAAAAGGTCAGTATGATAAAGCCATTGAATTTTATGAGCAGGCCCTGGCCAGTAATATAAAAATATTAGGTGTAGATCATCCTGATGTGGCTGAAACTCGCAGTAATTTGGGCCGAATATTAAAAGCCAAAGGTCAGTATAATCAAGCTATTGAATATTATGAGCAGGCCCTTAATAGTGGCATTCTTACCTTTGGTGAAGATCATCCCTCAGTGGCCATTCGGCGCAGTAATTTGGGCAGTCTATTCTCGGCAAAAGGTCAGTATGATAAAGCGATTGAATATTATCAATTAGCCCTTGCCAGTGGTATCAATACCTTTGGAGAAGATCATCCATCGGTCGCGATCAGGCGCAGTAATTTAGGCAGCGCCTGGGAATCATTAGGCCAGTATGACAAGGCGATTAAATATTATGAATTAGCCCTTGAGGGGGGGATTAAAAATTTTGGTGAAGACCACCCATCGGTGGCCAAAAGACGCAGTAATTTAGGCAGTGTATTCAAAGCTCTTGGCCAGTATGACAAAGCCATTGAATATTATGAACTGGCCCTTAGAAGCGGCATTCTTACTTTTGGTAATGACCATCCATCGGTGGCTCTGAGGCAGAATAATTTAGGCAGTTCATGGCAAGCAATAGGGCAGTATGACAAGGCCATTAAATATTATGAACTGGCCCTGTCCAAGTATATCCTGACCTTGGGTGAGTATCATCCTAATGTGGCCACTACTCGCAGTAACCTGGGCAGTGCATGGCAGGCAAAAAGACAGTACGACAAAGCCATTGAATATTATGAATTAGCCCTGAAAAGTGGGCTCAAATACTTTGGTGAAAATCACCCCTCGGTGGCGACAACACGTTCTAATTTGGGCAGTGCATGGCAGGCAAAAGGGCAGTATGACAAGGCCATTAAATATTATGAATTAGCCCTGAAAAGTGGGCTCAAAATATTCCCTGAGGATGATCCTTTTGTGACCACAACGCGCAGTAACATAGAGGGTGCAAGGAACGCACGGTGGCAATAAACAGCCGGCAATTGCCGGCTGTTTTCATTAATATTAATCCACCGATACCCAAAGGCATTGGCGTTGCAGCCAGCCGGCAAAGGAACTCAGCCCCATGAGCTTAGACGTACTAAGTGATTGAGAGTGAGCGAGGGCAGCCAACAACGCTGCAGCTTCAAGGGAGACGGGTATAGCCAATGACTTACCTGGTGATAGATAAAATCGGCTTGTCTATTAGAAGCGTTTCTTCAGTGTGACGCCAAAGGTGGCGGGATCGGACACATAGGCGTTAAGTTTCCCCTCCTGTAAGGGGGTGTTGAAACTAGTGTGTTTAATATATTCTTCGTTGAGGACGTTACGCCCCCAAAAGATCAAATCCATATCGTATTTATCAAAGTTCATGAACAAGCGCAAATTAAGCAAACTGTATGAGTCTTGAACGGCCAGGGGATCATTACTGCCATCCAAAATGATGTCACCGGTGTAACTAAATTCGGCCACCACATAGGCGTTGACGTCTGCACTAATAGTGAAGTCTTTTTTAAGCTTAATCATCCCGTAATCTTCAGGCTCACCACTGGGGCTATCACCTGAACGGTTACAATATGGATCAGGGGCTGCAGGATCCAAACTTTCTTGCCCCGGGTCACTTATACCCGTGTGCCAGGTATAGGCAATCCAACAATTTCCTCGCTCAAATTTATCATATTCAGCATTGACCCGGGCATAGACAAAATTAACCTCCACTGTGTCTACGGGAAGCCAGGTGAGTTCAATTTCCAAACCTGAGGTCTTATAGTCACCTGCGTTTTGCAGGCTAAAGCCTGTGCCGGTAAACGTATTCGCCTGGAAATCGTCCACTGTCGTGGAGTGGGCGGCGGCGTTGATCCGCAGATCATGTACCGGGAAATCCTTCTTGATCCCCACTTCTAGTGCCTGAGAGGTTTCTGCTGCAAAAAGGGGAGCAAAACCTTCTGCGATCCTGTCAGTATTTGTTCCCCCCGACTTATATCCGGTACCGTAAGAAGCATATAATAAGGTATCCTGGGCAGCCTGGTAACTTAGTTTCAAGGTGCCTGTTAGTTGGTCATCATTTAATGTATCCATGATGTCTGATCTGTCTGACGTGATAGCGCCCAGTGGCTTAAATCCCCAACCTAAGCTTTGAAAAGGGAGCAGGGCCTCAAGTGCTGCCTGTCCTTCAGGGCTGGTGATGTCAATGGTGTTAGCCTCAACTCCAGCTAACACATTGCCGGCCACGCCGGCCCCATAGAGCAGTGTGCCTGGAACGATTGACGCCGGATTAGCGGGATCACCTACGGAAGAAAAGAATGTTGGAAAGGTGGCGTTTCCAGGTAAATTTTCACTAAAGACGGTTGACAGATCCTTGCTCTCGTCCGTGTAACGCAACCCTGCGGTTAGGGTGATTTTTTCAGAAAGTCGGTAATCGACTTGTGCGAAAATGGCATAACTCTCATGTTTTTGTTGAGCGCGATGATCAAAAGCCGATAAGGCAGGAGCCGGGGCAGAAGACGGTACAATCAGCCCATTACTTGAAGCACTAAGTGCATCGATCCCCCCAAGTAGCTCAGTAAACGCACCCTGGGAGAAACCAGACAGAAAAAACTCGTTAAATTGTTTACTGGTATACAAACTGTAATCAAGATCCAAATTCTGGCTGAAATAATAGGCACCGAGTATGGCAGACACGCTCACAGTGCTGTAATCAAGACGTAATTCCTGGGAAAAGGAGTGTTGTTGTGAATCATTTTGGGTGCCAAACAATTCGGCATCGGTGAAATCACTATCAATATTATCCAGTGCGTCAAAACTGCGATACGCCGATATGGAGACCACAGTGTACTGGTTATCGATATCCCAGCTGATCTCGGCTGACAAACCGCTATCTTTCATTGTGGATCCTGGTAAAAAAGAGAGCGCCACCTTGCGCTCAAAAAAGTCATCTCCATCAAAAATAGTGGCATTAAACGGGGCTTGTGATAAGAGACTGTCCGAGCCAAACTTGCCCTCAATCCCCATCGCCTTCATGTTGCTCACCTGTACCGGCGCTGCACAGCAAATTTCTTTAATTTCTGAATAATCGGCAATAACGCGCACCAATATATCATCATTGGGCGTGTACAGGGTCTGTAGCCTCACCCCCCAACGATCTCTATCGTTTAATACATCATCACCGGTGTTGACCTCGCTAACGATGCCGTCACGTTGGCTCCCAAACGCTGTCACACGGAAAGCCAGGATATTATTGATGGCCGAAATTGATGCGGCCGCTGAATAATTAACTAAGCCGTAATTACCGATTGTTGCTTCGATGAAATTATTAGGGTCATTATGACTCGGTGCCACGGTGCGCACCAATATTGCACCTGATGGTGTGTTTTTACCAAATAAGGTTCCCTGAGGGCCTCGCAACACTTCGACTGCTTCAACATCAACCAGATTGTTGATCATGGAGTTTTGGCGGGCACGATAAACGCCATCTACGTAAAGCCCGACGGACGACTCTAAGCCGAAGTTTTGTGACGATGTGCCGATGCCACGTATCGAGAAGCTTGAGTTGGTGGCATTCTGACTTTGAAAAGCGGAAGAGGCCGGCACACTGGCCGTTACATCAAACAGATCCTGGAGCACAGACTCAGCCATTTTTTTACCTGAAATAGCGGTGACCGATACCGGTACCACCTGCAGATTTTGCTTCCGTTTTTGCGCCTTAACCGTAATGGTTTCAAGGCGCATTGTTTCTACCTCCTCTTCAATTTCCTGGGCACAAACAATGGGGCTGATAAGGCCCAAAGAAAAAGAAATCCATATGGCAATTGGATTTTTTTTAAATTCCACTGGTACTATTATATCCATATATATGCCCTATTCCTATTACTGGCAGTTTAATTTATATCGTTTTTTCGTCTCAGTTTTACCTGGCTAACGTATGGGTAGCAAGGGCATGGGCAAGTGTGACATTACTGTTTGTGACACCACTGTGCCCGTCAAGTTATGGTAAGTTCGGTCATAAGCACAAGTTAAAACGCTTTTCACAACGAACGCCCGGATGCC
>Ga0307488_10004572_pt1 | contig 11543 bp, 11 predicted proteins | sample SB02metaG_FD_202248 | JGI IMG/M metagenome (GOLD analysis project Ga0307488, IMG submission 202248) | Sea-ice brine microbial communities from Beaufort Sea near Barrow, Alaska, United States - SB 0.2 | ecosystem: Environmental > Aquatic > Marine > Coastal | place: USA: Alaska | collected...
CTGTTGTCTTTGGCTTTAAGATATAACTCATCAGAAATATTAATCGTAGCCTTGGAGTTTTCTTGAGTAAAGATCTCACAATAATCAACTTGTAAATCTTTACCTGCAAATGATGTTCGGTTGTTTAAATCAATATACAAACTATCAACTTCTCCTTTTAATTCTGCATCAGCTCGGTCATACATACTAGAAACTAATTTAGGGGATTTAATGAACCCTTTTAATTTGCTATTTCCTCTTAAAGAAATGGTCACTGAATCGGCAATTACTTTTAACTCTGTTCTACTTCTTTCAAGATTGGTATAATTAAAAACACTCGTTTTTATATTTAAATTGACTTTAGAAGTTCCACCAGTTTTTAAATTTAAATTAGCTAGAATAATTGTTGATAATGAGTTTACTTCTGCATTGTCTTTTGTAATAATAGATTCAATAGTAGAAGGGTAGTAGATGGTAATAATTAATTTTTTCTTAGTTGTAATTCTTTTATTTAATTTAAATGATAATGTATTGTCATCAACGTCAAATTCAATTATATCATGTAAATTCTCATCAGTTTCGATCTTAACCATTGGCTCTCCTTCAAGAAGATTGATTTTAAAATTCTCTCCAATAGAAATAATTGAAAATGAATCGATCTTGGTTTCTTGAATGGAAACAATTTTATTTCCTTTTATTTTTTCATTTTTTTGACCAAAACTTAAGATTGGTATCAATAAGATGAAATAAAGAAAGTTTTTTTTCATTTTGTGATTTTCAAGAGAAAACAAATATACTAAAAAACCTTCAAGATGAATTTGAAGGTTTTGTGTTTTATGATTAGATAAGGAAGGTTTATTTAATAAGCAGAATCGTGCACATTCATGATTGCTCTTCCAGATGGTTCGTTCATATTTTTAAATGCTTCATCCCATTCCAACGCGATTTTAGTACTGCATGCAACTGAAGGTTCTTGTGGAACACTTAATGCAGCTGTATCACTTGGAAAATGTTCTTCAAAAATTGTTCTATAATAAAACTCTTCTTTGTTTTGTGGTGTTTGAATTGGGAATCTAAATTTAGCATTTGCTAATTGTTCATCAGTTACTTCTTTATCAACAACTTCTTTTAAAGTATCAATCCAATCATATCCAACACCATCAGAAAATTGTTCTTTTTGTCTCCAAGCAACGCTTTCTGGTAACATATCTTCAAAAGCTTTACGAATCACCCATTTTTCCATGCGTTCACCGTTGATCATCTTATCTTGAGGGTTTATACGCATTGCAACATCTATAAACTCTTTGTCTAAAAATGGTACACGTCCTTCAATTCCCCAAGCCATTAAACTTTTGTTTGCTCTTAAACAATCGTACATGTGTAGTTTGTCTAATTTACGTACAGTCTCTTCATGAAATTCTCTTGCGTTTGGCGCTTTATGAAAGTATAAATAACCTCCAAAAATTTCATCAGCACCTTCCCCAGACAACACCATTTTAATTCCCATAGATTTAATAACACGTGCCATTAAATACATAGGAGTTGAAGAACGAATGGTTGTAATGTCATATGTTTCAATGTTATAAATAACATCTTTAATTGCATCTAAACCTTCTTGAATAGTAAATTTTATTTCATGATGAATGGTTTTGATATGATCTGCAACTTTTTTAGCTGCGGCAAGATCAGGTGAGCCTTCTAGCCCAACAGCGAATGAGTGTAATTGTGGATACCAAGCGTCTGATTCATCATCAGATTCAATTCTTTTTTGCGAATATTTTTTTGCAATAGCAGAAATAACGGATGAATCTAATCCACCAGATAATAAAACACCATAAGGCACGTCACTCATTAATTGTCTATGAACTGCTGCTTCTAAAGATTCCTTTACTTCTGCAATACTAGTTTGGTTTTCTTTTACAGCATCATAATCTGACCAATCTCTTTTGTACCATTGTACAAATTTTCCATCTTTACTAGACATATAATGTCCTGGAGGAAACAATTCTATTTTAGTACATACACCTTCAAGAGCTTTTAACTCTGAGGCAACATAAAAAGTTCCATTCACATCCCAACCAATATATAATGGAATAATTCCCATATGATCACGAGCAATAAAATACTCATCTTTTTCTACGTCATAAATAGCAAACCCAAAAATCCCATTCATTTCATCGATGAAATCAACACCTTTCTCTTTATATAGTGCTAATATTACTTCGCAGTCAGATTGAGTCTGAAAATTATATTTCCCGTCAAATTGTTTTCTTAATTCTCTATGGTTATAAATCTCTCCATTGGCAGCCAAAATTAGTTTCTTATCTTCACTTAATAAAGGTTGTTTTCCTGATGCTGGATCTACAATAGCCAATCTCTCATGAGCCATTATAGATTTATCATCACTATATATACCACTCCAATCTGGACCTCTATGACGAATTTTTTTTGCCATTTCTAATATTTGAGGACGTAGACTTTCCGATTTTTCTTTTAAGTCAAACGCACATACAATTCCACACATAATTTTATTTTTTGTATTAATTATAATGCAAATAACGTTTTATTATGTGTATATGAAAACAAAAAGTAATTTTTTAGTTTTAATATTACACATTAATTTAAAAATTAATAATAATATGTAACTAAAAAGATATTTTTATGTGTAAATTTTATCATTTTGCAATTGAAGTTTATTTTATTTTAAAAAAACAGTTGGTTAGTTTAAAAACTATTATACATTTGTAAAGTAGAAAACAAAGATGAAAATTAACAATAACATATGGTGGTGGAACTCTCTTATTAGATAAGTGAGAAGAATCCTATATATTATTAAAATATAAACAGAAAGGCTTATCTCACGATAAGCCTTTTTTATTTTATAAAATGAATAAAACAAAATTTAAGACAATCAGTACCACTCGAATTTCAGATACTATAACTCCTGTTGGATTGTATTTAAGGTTTAGAGATACATATGCAAATACGTTGCTATTAGAAAGTTCTGACTATCATAGTAAAGAAGAGAGTTTTTCTTTTATCTGTATTGAGCCTGTATTATCTATGAAGGCTGATAAAAATCAGTTCTCAATAAACTATAAAGGTAAGGATATTGACAATCAGAAAATTGATCGAAATTTTTATAAATTATTTGATGCCTATAAAAATCAAATTGATTTAGATTGTGATGAAAACCTTAAATCGTTTAATGGATTATATGGTTATACAACTTTTGATTCGGTTCAGTATTTTGAAACGATTAAATTTAGTAACCCAGATGCGCCCTCAGCTATTCCAGAGATGCAATACAGTTTTTATCGATTTGTTATTGTAATAAATCATTTTAATGATGAAATGACTCTGATAGAAAATATTGAAGAAGGAACTGAATCTAGAATTTCAGAAATTGAAACTATTATAGAAGCTCAAACTTTTAATACTCAAAAATTTCAAATAGCTGGTGATGAGACTTCTAATTGTACGAATGAAGACTTTAAAGAATATGTTGTAAAAGCAAAAGCGCATTGTAAAAGAGGTGATGTATTCCAGTTAGTCTTATCTAGACAGTTTCAACAAGAGTTTAAAGGAGATGAATTTAATGTGTATAGAGCATTGCGCTCCATAAACCCTTCGCCATACTTATTCTATTTTGATTATGGTTCTTTTAAATTGATGGGTTCTTCTCCAGAAGCACAGATAAAAATTTCTGCAGGAAAAGCTACAATTAATCCAATTGCCGGAACTTTTAGAAGAACTGGTGATATGGCAGAAGATATAAAGTTAGGTAAGAAATTGTCTGAAGATAAAAAAGAAACGGCGGAGCATGTTATGTTAGTTGATTTGGCAAGAAACGACTTAAGTAAACATGCTTATAATGTAACTGTTGAGGTTTTTAAAGAAGTCCAGTATTTTAGCCATGTAATCCATTTAGTTTCAACAGTAAAAGGTCAAATTAAAGGAAATCCAATAGAAATAGTTGGAGATACTTTCCCTGCAGGAACCTTAAGTGGTGCTCCAAAATTCAAAGCAATGGAATTAATTGATATCTATGAAAATCAATCAAGAGGGTTTTATGGTGGCGCAGTTGGAATTATTGGTTTAGACGGTTCAGTAAATTTGGCAATTGCAATTAGATCATTTGTAAGTAAAAACAATGTGTTGTATTATCAAGCAGGAGCAGGAATTGTCATTCATAGTGATGAAGAAAAAGAATTACAAGAAGTAAATAATAAGTTAGCAGCGTTGAAAAAAGCGTTGCTATTAGCAGAAAACATTTAGAATGAAAATATTAATATTAGATAATTACGACTCATTTACCTATAACTTGGTTCACATGGTTGAGAAAATTACAGGAAATTTCCCTGCAGTTTTTCGTAATGATGAAATTCCCTTAAAAGAAATAGATAATTACGATTTAATTATATTGTCTCCAGGTCCAGGAATTCCAGATGAAGCAGGAATCTTGAAAGATGTTATTACAATGTATGCAGGTAAGAAACCAATTTTTGGGGTTTGCTTAGGATTACAAGCAATTATGGAAGTTTTTGGTGGAAAAATCATTAATATGGATGAAGTTTTTCATGGTGTAGCAACAGAAATGAAAGTAATAAAAGAAGATACAATTATTTTTAAAAATGTTCCAAATAAATTCTCTGCGGCACGCTACCATTCTTGGATAGCATCAAATGATCATATACCTGAATCTATAGAAATTACAGCAATAGATGAAGATGGAGGAATTATGGCAATACGTCATAAGGAGTTTAATATAAGTGCCGTACAGTTTCATCCTGAGAGTATTTTAACGGATGTTGGAGAGCAAATAGTTAAAAATTTTATAGAAGAAAATTTGTAATGAAAACAATATTAAACGAACTGTATAAACATAAAAAATTATCAAAACTCGAAGCAAAACAAGTTTTGATTGATATTGCTTCTGAGAAATATAATGATGTGCATTTAGCATCATTTATGACTGTTTTTATGATGCGACCGATTACTGTTGAAGAATTGGCAGGGTTTAGAGAAGCGTTAATTGAATTGGCAATAAAAGTAGATTTATCGGACTATAATACAATAGATATTGTAGGGACTGGAGGTGATGGAAAAGACACTTTTAATATATCAACGTTAACTTCTTTTATTGTTGCAGGAACTGGTCAAAAAGTAGCAAAGCACGGTAATTATTCTGTGTCTTCAAAATCTGGGTCTTCGGACATGTTGGAAAGTTTTGGATACGAATTTACAAATGATGAAAACACTTTAAAAAAGCATTTAGAGAAAGCAAACATTTGTTTTTTACATGCTCCAAAGTTTCATCCAGCAATGAAAGCAGTTGGACCAACTAGAAAAGCTTTGGCTTTAAAAACATTTTTCAATATACTAGGTCCATTGGTAAATCCAAGTTCACCACAAAATCAATTATTAGGAACCTTTAATTTAGAAATTGCACGTTTGTACAACTACATCTTACAAGATGAAAATACAAATTATGGAATTGTTCATACTTTAGATGGTTATGATGAAATATCACTTACTGGTTCTTTTAAATTGTTTACTAAAAACGAAGAGAAGTTGATAAGTCCTGAAGAAATTCGACAAACTAGATTGAAACAATCTGATATTTTTGGAGGTAATTCTGTTAAAGAAGCAGCCGAAATATTTAAAAACATTATACAAGGTAAAGGTACAAATGCTCAAAATAATGTGGTGTTAACAAATACTGCATTTGCTTTAGGAATTGTAAATGAACATAAGTCATTTGAAGACGCTTTTGCTGAAGCGAAAGAGTCATTGTTTGGATTGAAAGCGAAAAATTGTTTAGATAAATTAGTTAATTAGAATGAATATTTTAGATAAAATAATAGTACATAAAAGAAGTGAAGTTGCTCAGTTAAAGCAAGAAGTAGCGTTAAAGCGATTGGTTGAAAGTCCTGCTTTTAAAAGAACGCCGATTTCTTTAAAAGAATCGTTAAGAGATTCTAACGGAACAGGAATTATTGCGGAATTCAAGCGTCAATCTCCTTCAAAAGGAATTATAAATGACACTTCAACCATTCAAGATGTTACGGAAGGGTATTTAAAAGCAAATGTTGCTGCACAATCAATATTGACTGACAAAGAGTTTTTTGGAGGTACTATTTTAGATTTAGTACAAGCAAGAGAAATTAATAACACAAAGCCAATATTGCGAAAAGATTTTATTGTTGATGGTTATCAGATTGTTGAATCTAAAGCAATTGGGGCAGACGCTATTTTATTAATTGCTGCTTGTTTAACATCAAAAGAGATAAAGCAGTTTGGGAATTTAGCAGAGGATTTAGGATTGGAAGTATTGTATGAAGTACACAGTCAAGAAGATTTAGATAAAATAGAACTTGATAATAAAATTATAGGAATCAATAATAGAAATCTAAAGACTTTTGAAGTGGATTTAGAGCACTCTATTGAATTGGCTTCTCAAATTCCAGACAATTGTATTAAAGTTTCTGAAAGTGGGATAAGCGACCCAAGAACAATTATAGGATTGAGACAATATGGATTTCAAGGTTTCTTGATAGGTGAAAACTTTATGAAGAATGAGCATCCAGGATTCGAATGTCAGGAGTTTGTAAAAAGGTTAATGTGATGATAAAAATCAAGGTTTGTGGAATGCGTAATGCTGATAATATATCTGAGTTATTAAAGGTAACTCCAGATTATATTGGCTTTATTTTTTATGATAAATCTAAACGATTTGTTACCGATTTTCCACAAGTTGATATCCCATCATCTATTAAAAAAGTAGGTGTCTTTGTTAATGAAACTATCGATGAAGTAATCCGGAAAGTTTCAGAGTATAAATTGGAAGCCGTTCAACTTCATGGTGATGAAAGTGTAGATTATTGCAATGAATTGAATTCAAAAATGACAATTGAAATTATCAAAGCATTTTCAATTGATGAAAATTTTGATTTTAGAATCACACAAGATTATGAATCTCATTGTGATTTATTTTTATTTGATACAAAGGGAAAAGAATATGGCGGAAATGGATTGAAATATGATTGGTCTATTTTGAAAAAATATGAAGGTAAAACGCCATTTTTATTAAGTGGAGGTATCAATGAGAAAGATGTTGAAGCGATCAGAGTATTTCAACACTCAATGTTTGTTGGTTTGGATTTGAATAGTGGGTTTGAAGATGCACCATCAGTAAAAAATATAGAAAAGTTAAAAGAATTTAAAAAGAAGTTAATGCAATCAAAATTTCAAGCAGACAAGAACGGGTATTATGGTCAATTTGGAGGTGCTTTTATTCCAGAATTGTTATATCCAAATGTAAAAGAATTAGAAGATAATTATATTCAAATTATCGAATCTGAAGAATTTCAAAAAGAATACAAATCTTTATTAAAAGATTATGTTGGGAGACCGACGCCATTGTATTTGGCTAAAAGGTTATCAGAAAAATATGGAGCACATATATATTTAAAACGTGAAGATTTAAATCATACAGGAGCACATAAAGTAAACAATACTGTAGGTCAAATTCTAATTGCTCAAAAATTAGGGAAAACTAAAATTATTGCTGAGACAGGAGCAGGACAGCATGGAGTTGCAACAGCAACTGTGTGTGCTTTAATGGGATTAGAATGTACTGTTTTTATGGGTGAAAAAGACATTGTACGTCAAGCACCAAATGTTGCCAGAATGAAAATGCTAGGGGCAAAAGTGGTTCCTGCAACAAGTGGGAGTAAAACTTTAAAAGATGCTACAAATGAAGCAATTCGCTATTGGATTCAACATCCAGAAACGTTTTATTTAATTGGCTCTGTGGTTGGTCCTCATCCACATCCAGATATGGTTGCACGTTTACAAGCTGTTATTTCTGAAGAAATGAAATGGCAATTAAAAGAGAAAACAGGGAAAGAAAATCCAGATACAATTATCGCTTGTGTTGGTGGAGGTTCTAATGCTGCTGGAGCTTTTTATCATTATATGGAGGATGAAGAAGTAGAGTTAATTGCCGTGGAAGCTGCAGGTTTAGGAGTGAATTCTGGTGAAAGTGCTGCTACCTCTCAATTAGGAGAAGTTGGAATTATCCATGGTAGTAAAACTATTTTAATGCAAGATGAATATGGACAAATTTTAGAGCCTTATTCTATTTCTGCAGGATTAGATTATCCTGGAGTCGGTCCTTTACACGCCTTTTTATACGAAAGTAAAAGAGCCAAGTTTATGAGTGCTACTGACAAAGAAGCTTTAGCTGCAGCTTATGAATTAACAAGAATTGAAGGAATTATTCCGGCTTTGGAAACAGCCCATGCCTTGGCAGTTTTATCAAAAATAAAGTTTAAAAAAGACCAAGTTGTGGTGGTGAATTTATCTGGAAGAGGAGATAAAGATTTAGAAATTTATATCAAACATTTAGAAGAGTAAGTTATGAATTCAATTCAAGAATTATTTCAGAAAAAGGATAAAAATTATTTATCAATTTATTTTACTTGTGGTTATCCAAAATTGGATGATACTACTAAAGTAATTTTAGCATTAGAAAAAAGTGGAGTAGACTTTATTGAAGTTGGATTGCCTTATTCAGACCCTTTAGCAGATGGTCCAACAATTCAAGAAAGTAGTCAGAAGGCTTTAGAAAATGGAATTAACTTAGATATTATTTTTGAGCAATTATTAACGATTAAAGAAACCAATAAAACGCCTTTGGTTTTAATGGGATATCTTAATCAACTATTAAAATATGGTGAAGATAAATTCTGCCAAAAAGTTGTTGATTGCGGAATTGATACTGTTATCATTCCAGATTTGCCAATGGTAGAGTTTGAAAGACATTATCAACAATTGTTTGAAAAATATGGAATTACAAATGTTTTTTTAATTACTCCCCACACATCAGAAGATAGAATAAAAAAGATTGATTCTTATTCTAAGGCATTTATATATATTGTTGCTTCGGCTTCTATTACTGGAGTGAAAGGTGATATTTCTAATCAGCAATTAGAATATTTTGAGCGTATTAAAGCAATGAATCTAGAAAGTAAATTAATTATTGGTTTTGGTATTTCTGATAAAGAAACCTTTACTACTGCATGTAATTATGCTAATGGTGCCATTATTGGTTCTGCTTTTATTAAGAATTTAGGGATTAATGGAGTAGAAAGTACAGATGATTTTATTAAGCCAATAATTTCATAAATATAAAAAGGCGAAACTTATTAGGTTTCACCTTTTATATGAGTTAAATCTATCTGTTTAGTTTACACTAATTAGTTTTATATCAAATACTAAAACTGCACCTCCAGGGATAGATCCTTGACCATTATTCCCATATCCTAAGTTAGAAGGAATTAATAAAATACCTTCACCACCTTCTTTATAGTAAGTAATTCCTTCTGTCCAACCTTTTATTACTTGATTTAGACCAAAAGAAATTCCATTTGAATCACTTTGGTCAAAAACAGTACCGTTTAATAAAGATCCTTTGTAAGCTACAGTAACATTAGAACTACTTGTTGGTCTTGTTCCTGTGCCTTCATTATCTATTACATAGTATAAACCAGAATCGCTTCTTGTTGCATTTAAATTATTGTCTTCAATATATTTTATAATATCTGCTTCTGTTTGAGGTTCAATATTGTCACCATCTTTAGAGCAAGAAATAAAAAGAAATAGAGATAGAAAGAGTGTTAAATAGGATTTCATTTTACGTTTTTTTAATTTTAAGCGAATATACTTTGATTATTTTAATTACGGCTAATTTAATAAAGGATAAGTATAATCTTAAAGTAAACAATCTACAGTGTCTGTAATCATATGTAATAATAAACCAAAAGCAATAACTCTAGATGGTTTAAAAAGAGTTCCTAAAGCATATATTCCAATAGCAATATAAGAATGTAAAGGATGAAAGTTGATGCTACATCTATTTGGGTCAAAAATAGGGTTTGCCAACAAATGATCTAAGTCAACTAACATTGTTGCTATAAATATTAGATATACTTTTACCCATTGTTTTCTAAAGAAAAGAAAAGCAATTATTGCTGGAAAAATAAAGTGTAACCCATAATGTGATATTAACTTTAGTGTCATTTTTTAAAACCAATTTCTGTATTGCATTACTCTAAAATCAAAAGTTGTAAATTTCGAACTTTCATTTTTCATTCTTTTATATAGTTCCATTGATCCAATGGCTCTATTTGCAGAGCCTGAAGGTGAAGTCAAAGAAACTGTTTTTATTATTCTATCACCTAATTTAAATTGATGAATTCGAGGAACATCACTAGAAACTACTTCTAGTTTTAAATTATACTCTTTCAAGTGTTTTCTAAAAAAATATTCAGGACCATTTTTAGAATTTCCGCCAGTAAAAAGTAGCGTATGAACAGTTGGTGATTGTTTTAAATAATCAATTAAATTTCGCAATTGAATATTTTTCATTCCAAGATCAGAGGCGTCAATTTTATCTCTTTCACAGGAGTCTACTATATCACAAACACCAATTTTATGCTTGATTAAAAAGTTTTTCCGTTGTTCTATAGCTCTATTTGTATTTTCAAAATCTAAACCTAAATCATGGATTTTATCTATATACAACCACAATGAATTGTAATAACTGCCATAACAAAAATCAACATCTTGCTTGATCAATTCTCCTGTTGTAAATCGAGGAGGAGGTAAGGTGCCAACAATTAACTTTTCAGTATCCTCTTTTATAAATGGCTCATATGGATGTTTGTGGAAGAACAAAGACTAATAAGATTGTTCTTCAAGACTTTTTGTTACTTTAGAAACTACTTTGCCAGTATGTTTCGTTGTTTTACTTTCAATCAACATAACCTTACATTCTTCAGTAGACGATACACGGTGATTCACACCTTTTTTTACAATGTACATGTCGCCAGTATTCAATGTAAAACTAGATTCATTTTCAATCTCCATTAAGAGCGAACCTTCAAGAATTAAGAATAATTCATCTTCATGTTCATGATTGTGCCAAGGAATATCTTCGCCTTTAATTTTGGCAATCTTAACAAACTCATTATTTACTTCTCCAATGATTTTTGGAGAGAAATAATTCTCAATCGTAGAGAATGAATTTTCAAGATTTACTTTTTTATTTGACATACGGATTCTTATTTTTTTACAGGCTCAACATCCAAGTATTTATCCATTAGATAAATTAATGAGGTCATTGCAGCACTTCCTAATTCCAGTTCTCTAAGATTTACTTTATCAAAAGTATCTATAGAAGTATGATGATAATCAAAGTAACGTTGAGAATCTGGTTTGTAACCTGATAATGTAATTGTCTCGTTTTTTAAAGGAGTGATATCTGCACCAGCTCCGCCTTTAGACCAATCTGTTAATCCATAAGGAGATAATAATGCTTTCCAACTCATAAATAATTCTTCATTTTGATCATTTCCATTATAAGTAAAACCTCTAGGAGTATGTCCACCAAAATCTGACTCTAAAGCTGCCACATGAATTTCATTTTTTAGTTTTGCTTCAGCAGCATATTTTTTTGCACCACGTGTTCCATTTTCCTCATTCATAAATAAAACGGC
>Ga0307488_10004574_pt1 | contig 11541 bp, 1 predicted proteins | sample SB02metaG_FD_202248 | JGI IMG/M metagenome (GOLD analysis project Ga0307488, IMG submission 202248) | Sea-ice brine microbial communities from Beaufort Sea near Barrow, Alaska, United States - SB 0.2 | ecosystem: Environmental > Aquatic > Marine > Coastal | place: USA: Alaska | collected 2017-05-06
AAATGTTGCAAGTATCAATATTAATAAAACCAATAATTTTTTCATGAACTGCGTTCTATAGCTGTTATCCCTATATAATAATATACACTATTTATATGGTATATAAAAAGAAAACTCCCTAGAATTAACTAGAGAGTTTAAACTTTTATTCTTAATATCTAATATTATATTCTTGTTCGTCTATTAAGTTATTCCATTTCTGTATAGTATATAAAATTGGAATAGCATCTTTCCATTCTTTCCAAAGTTTTAGAGTTCCTTTTTTATAACCCCTTTGGTAAACATAACTGGAATTTGCATAAAATTCAGACTGACTTTGAGATATCAATCCATAAGGTGTATGCACTGTCTGTAACAAAGCTTCAATCATGTTTGAAACATTTTTAGTTGCAGCAAAAGGTTTATCAACAAAACCAAATAATTGATCATATGCCTGACCAGGAAAGAGAGGTACAAATTGTGTAGTTTCTGCTATTAATCTTCCACTTTGTTTTTTTAATGCATTTTTTAATTTTCTTATTCCAGGATTATCATCATCATCTCCTGCAAGCACTGAATCAAGTATTAAATTTACAGCCATAACAGACAAAATAATACCTAGTTCACCCATACTTCTATGAACACCTAGTATTTTATTTGTTGCAAACTGATCTCTGTTACCACCTTCTCCTGTAAAACCTTGCTCTTCTAAAAATGATTGTTTATATTTTGCAATGTCTCTGTTACCTTTAAAGATTTGCTCTTTAGCATGTCCCAAAAACTTCCAAAAAGATCTATATCTTCCTTCCATATGACCTAAATTTTCATCAAAGTATTGTTTTTGGAATCTAGATCTTATTGCCGGCGCAACCCACTTCTTAAACTGAGCTGCAAAATTACCTAAAATATAACTTTGCAAAACCATTTTATCATCAGTAGAATAGTTACCGTGTATTTGCTTATTAACTTCTCTTATCTCTTGTGTAATTTCTGCTTTTGTTATTTCATTATAAGGCTTTTCATTACCGTTTTTAAGAATTACTGTATCATAACCTTCTTTTATTCTAGGCCTATGAGTTTTAGTATCAAATACATGTGCATCATAATAGGATAAGGTATCACCTGTTTTAGAATTACGCACCGTTGTACCCATAAGTATTGCCATTCCAACTTTAGTCTGAACATTATATTCTGCAGCATCTTGCAATGCATAACCCCATTTTGTAAATCTTTGCCAAACGGTTTCATTTTCAGTATTTTTATTACCAGACTCTCTAAGATCACTAGCAGGATCCATCATACGTAAGTCTTCTACTAAACCTTCATAAAGATTATTTGCTTTTTCTGGATCATAGGTTGAGGTTTTAAGACCTGATTTACCAAGTGAAACTATATCAGCTAGATCTATACCAGCAGCACCGAGCCTTTGAAAAATACCAGATTGTAAACCTTGTATATTATACTCTTTACTTGCTCTTATATAATCGCTTTTAGAAAAGTACCTTTGACCAAGCATTTCAATACCATTGTTAATTCTACCCATAGCGTAGTTATTAAAGTTACCTAATGGATTAAACGCTACATATGTTAAGGAAGCTGTAGATATTATTGCAGAAGCAACCCTGTCTACAGCACCTTTTGAAACAAGCTCATTGTCATAGAAAATCATAGACATGTATTTTCTTGCTCTTTTTTCTACATTAGATGCAACTCCTGTATCTGATTTTGAAAAACCTCTACTTTTTAAAACACCATTTACACCTTTTTCAAACCAACTTTCAGTTGAATTACTTGATTGATAATCTTTATCTGAAATGACTGTTACAAAAGCATTAAGGGTATCTTCAATTTCTCCCATTACTTCGTAGTTTTCTGCCATTGCACTAAATTGCAACAAGCTTGATGCCATGTCAGTACTTACTTCTCCTAATGACGGTCTATTTCTAAGTGCTCTAGCTTTACCATTTAATAAAGCTATATCTTTTTTATATTTAGCTTTTGCTATTTTATCTTGTTTATAGTCATCTTTTAGAGCTCTGATTTCAGCCTCTACAATTTCAAGTGATCCATCTACAGATGGAGATCCTGTAAAAAATATAGGTAGTCCATTATATATACTACCATCTTCATTAGATAGTAGTGTTTTTTCACTAGCAGTTCTTTCGGTAAGGTTTTTCCAACTTCTAACACTATTTGCATATAGTCTGGTAAGCAATGGACCCTCACCTTTTAATGTAGAGACTAATTCATTTCTTACTAATGGAACTTTACCAAGCATATTAGCTTTCTGTTGATCAGGTATTTTGTTTAATAACTCATCCTCATAATATTGAATATACAATTCATAAAACTCTCTTTGAGCTAAAGTTAAAGCATCTGTGCTAGCAGGATTATATAGCGCGTCATATTTTTGACTACGCATATTTTCCCCATTACCAGATACCTCTCTGGGTTCTACATACTCATTTTTTACTGCTCTATTGTATTCTTGATTTAATAAAATAGCTCCTGTAGGTACTTCATTATCCCTTAATGCCTTTGTATATGTTCTATTTTCATAGTACTTTGCTTTAAATATAGTATACTCTGCTAGGTTATTACTCTCTCTAGCTAGCCAGTATCCGTTATTTAAGTACTCAAATTTATTTCTAGCATCTATAAATTCTTGAGTATACTTATGATAAGTACCATCTTGTCTATTGCCATCGTCATCAATAGTCTCTGCTGACATAAAATCAGAGTATGCTCTTTTCTTGTTAGCTAAATCTATGTTATAAGCTATTTCTTCAGGTGTACCATCTTGGAGGTTTAAAATAGGATTGTATTCATATGGCGTACCATTACTATCAGATAAGTCTTTGTATAAATCCTGAGCCATGTTATAATAACGCTGACCTATTTTTTTTGTATAATATCCTGTAAAGTTACCATCAGAATCATACTCCAACATAAAATCATAAATCTTTTGTTTATCAGAACTTGGAGACAACCTTAATAATTTTTCTCCTTTTTGTCTAATGACGTCCTCTCTATAACCTATTCTGTTTAGAAGAATTTGTTTTTGTCTTTTATAGATCTTGTCCATAATAGTTAACAAAGTCTCCCCTGAAGTAGCCATATCTTTTGTCAGTAGTTCAGTAATATCTATATCTCTAGAAAATTCTTCTCCACCACCAAGTATTATTTCTTGTAAATCATCTACAGTAAATTTACTATTATCAGCACCAAATTCTTTATTAGATAAATTTCTTACCTGCTCTGTAACAAAATCTATAATAGCAATGTCTATAATACCTTCTCTTGTTTTAGTTCTTTTAAATTGATTAGATAGAGTAATCATTTGAAGAACCATTGACTGCTGTGTTGCATTAAGCTCACTAGTAACGGCATCAGTTGATAAAGTAAATAGTTTTTGATATGTACTAATAAATCTTTCAAAATTCATAACATATCTAATGTATTCCGGTTTGCTAGCATTTTCAGGATTTTCAACATACTCTTGAAATTCTCTCATTTCTCTTAAACCATATCTCAACATTGCTGTATAAGTTCTTGATCTTTCTGCTGATCCTTCTCCCATAGTCAAAGATATAAGTCCTATTGCTCTAGAAACTTCATCTCTTGTTGCTTTTTCTCCTTGCTTTAAAAATATTTTACTATCAATTAATTCAATAGCTTTTAATTTATTTATCAAACCATCTTTAAAATCCCTTAATGCATTAAAGATTGTAGTATACTCTTGATACTCTATATTGTTAGATTCATCTGTATTTGCAGATTCATCTTCTCTACCTATATATGGTTGATCAGGATCATTTTTTATTTTTTCATTTAGCTGTTCCTTGCGGAAATTAATTACTTCAGAAGGTATTAATAAATCAACTTTATCTATATTTTCACTTATAGGATGTTGATAGTAATCATCAAATACAATATCACCATTAAACTTTTCATTTCCTTTTTTTCCAGTGATACCAGATATATAGTGAAATGTCATTGCATTTGAATTTTGGATCTTATAACCCATGTTTTCAAACATGCGTGACATCATATTTACTTTTAAGTTATCTTGAGTTGCAATAGAAAGACTATCTACACCTTTTTGTTTTAATAAGCTGTCTTCTGGTAATTTCTCTTTATTGTTTTCATATAAACCTTTACCATAACCTTTTAAAGATTTAGCATAGATAGAATTTTTACTAATTCTTAAATCAATAATTTGAAGTCCACCTGTAGGGTCCATTATAACTAAATCAGCTGTACTTGCAAGCTTAGTTGCAGGATCAAATACAACTACTTGAGACATGGCAATTGAACCAGCAGGTTTTAAAAATCTTAAATTTCTTTTAAGTGAAGAATAAATTTTTGTTGCTTGTTCTGAGCTTAAAGTATTCATTTTGTTAATAACAGAATCAATAGATTCTTGAGAAATAACAACATCTAATAAAGTATTTATATCACCCTTAATATCTGAACTTAATTCTATCTGTTCTTCATTCTTTACATTTCCTTTAATGGCAGATGTAATTGAGTCATATACTTCACCTGTTGTAATATTAACATATGTATTATCTTTTTTATTTAAGACTACAATGTCATTTCCTTCTGCAGCAACGTTAAAATTTGCTGACAGACTATTAACTTTAGTTTTATCCTTTACTACAGAATGAAACATTTGCTTAAGTATTTTTGTTTGTGTTATATTACCTTCAGCTTGTTTTAATAAAGAATTGTAAACCTTTTGTTTTTCTGGTGTAAGTGAATATCTTATTTTGCCATTAGCCACACTCTCTAGTTTAAATCTGATACCATCAGTATTTAAAAGTTTAGCTAAATCACTAAATGACGTTTTATTAGTAATTGCAGTTACAGGTAATGTTCTACCTGTTATGTAGCTACCTAAATCTTTTATAACATCCATAAACCACTCCAGGGCTTCTTGAATTTTATTTAAAAATGATTTAGTTGGTGTGGTCTCATATTCTTTTTTGAAGTGTCTAGTTAAAGCTTGAGTAACCAATTCAAGATCTCTTTCTAATTGAGTAAAGTTTCTTCTTTTATTATATGCATCGTTAATCTGCTGAGTTAGCTCAGGAAAGTTTCTTTTTGCTTCTGCTAGTAACCCATCAAATAGTTCTGGATTATCAACGTTTATTGCGTCAATAAATGGATGTAGCATTTCTTCAATAGCTGTTTCGTCAGTAACTCTTCCTTGAATTAAATATGCAGTGCCATCAAAATAAAAGGAATTTACTTCAGAAAAGTTAGCTGAAGTTTTTCTCCATTGTGGTAATTTATCATACAGTGTCTGAGCATCAGATACAGATAACATTTTTACTTTAATTTGAGGAAACATTTTCATTAAATGTCCAACTACAGCTCTTGATCTATTAGTATCCCAGGATCTGGAAACAGGAAGCAAGTCTTTAGTAGTAAAAAGATCTGGCTTAACTTCAACCTTATAACTCATTGGTGTTCTTGTTATACTTATTGAGTCAAGAGGAATATTATTTATTTCTAAATATCTAGTTAATCTGTCAAGGTTATTCTGTAGAAATGTTTCATCATACTCTCTAGTCTGTGGATTAGAGTTATTAACCAAATAAGTATTTTGATACTGGTGGATTATTTTTTCTCTTCTTAAATTATTTAATACACTTTCTCCAAAGTTTCTTTGTTTTAAAGAAAGAGCCATCTTATTAGTTTTAATAAAATCTTCTGCATCTAGAATAGTAGGAAATACATCAGTGTTATTTAGATCTTGCCAGCTATTAATAATATTATTAGTAGCTAATTCCGTAACATAAACATCTTGTAGTGCTTTATATTCTGCTGTATTTTTATTTGGACATCTTGCCATAACTATTATATCTTATTATTTTTAATTTATAAACAATTTAAAGACTCTATAAACTCTTCATCTGATTTGTATATACCTTTTTTACTATAATCAATTAAATCTTCCAAAGATAGTATATTTTGTTTTCTTAACTTAGCTTTAAATTCTGCATTATTTTGAATTTTTGCCTGCCAATAGTTTGTCAATACATCATTTTGGTTTTCTAATTCAAACTTTAAATTCAACACAAGCTGCGGAGTTAATTCAGTAACAGACTCTTCTGCTTCTGATAATTCACTCCTTGAAAGTTTTTCAAACTCTTCTCTATTTAAAGTTTCTTCACTAGTTTGTTGTGCTGATTTAGATAAAGCTTTAAAAGCTTTTGCAGCCTCTTCTGCTGTATCATAATCCATATATAACCCACCTTCACCTTCTTCAGTATCTTTGAGGTATATTTCATTTCCTTGTAATTCAAGTTCCTCTCCTAGTGAATTAAATGCCCTTACCTCACTAGTTTGTTGTGTTGGTTGTGCTAAACTTAAGACTGCTTTTCTATTACCATTATTTTCTTCCCACCGCATAAGTTTTCCTGTGGTAGCAGATATAATTTGGTTTTTATTATTTACTACATACTTTGCACCTTTATATTCTACTACTTGGGCTCTGTTTTCTTTTACAGCTAAATTTGCAAATATTTTATTTCTATCTACGCTATCTGTTTTAAAGACTTCAACATTACTTGCATTAAAGATTTTACTACCCTTAATAGTATAAGTTTGAGTAGCCTTTCCTTTTGGAGTATAAGTAATAGTCTTATCATTAGTAGTTTGTTGTACCGGTAGATTTAATATATCCATTAAACCAGCGGCTGACGCAGAGTTGTCTTTTACATCTTTTTCTGTAATATCCGCTATGTTTTTACCATTAGCTTTTACTCCATCAGATGTAGCTTCAATATCTGCATTTTCATCTTTTAATATGCGTTCAACATTAGTATTCTTCTGATCTTTTGAATTTACAACAGGTATTGTAGATTCATTAGTATCTAAGTTTTTCTTAGTTACATATGCTCTGTTATCTTCATATGTAGGTCTTGAACCAAACATAAATCCTACACCTGTTTGTTGATTAGATCCATATGTTGGAGTTTCTACATACCTATCTAATGTTATAGTCTTACCATCTTTTCCTTTTATAAACTCAGTACCCGTTATTACATATGTAAGGTAAATAGAACTTGTTGCATCAGAATATTTTACTCTAATATAATCTCGCTGTTCATTCTGCCCTCTTGAAAGTATTAAAGATTTATTTTTTCTATCTACTTTAATTGCTGTATCTATAGGTGAATATGTTTTTAATAAAGCGTTATTAACATTAGATTGCATATAACCTTCAACAAATTCTTTTTGTAATTCATCAAAAGTCAAACCGAATGCTGACTTCATTTTTTCACCTGATACACTTCTTAATGCTTCATTTGCCGTATCAATTTGAGATAAATAATCATTTATTATAAAAGGACTGATTGCATCTAATAATGAACCGTACTTTAATTGTAAACCATCTTTAACCATTATGTAATTAATAATAGATAAAGCATCATTCTTAGTTGCTGCTGTACCATATATTTGAGCAAAAGAAGTTTGAAGATCTTCTTTCTGCAGCAAGTTCATACTTAAGAAAGTATTTGACTGAGCCAAGTTCATTCCTGTTTGATTACTCTGATCATTAGCAGTTAATAACTGAACAAAAGAATTTAAAAAGAAGTTATCTTCCATATCCTCTCTTGCTTTAAGAGTATTGACTAATTGAATAATTGAATTGCTTGCTTCATTTTCAGAGACAGGATATATAAAATTGTTATTTAAGTTAGCAACAAACTGAGAATTATTTTCAGCTTTTAGTTGATTATGCTGATAAGCTTTAATAGTAACATAAGACAATAAGTCTCTTGATACTGCAGCAAGAGCATCATCATTAAACTCAATATCTTTTTGATTTATATTCTCTAATGTTTTATCTAATATTGTTTGAAAAGGTAGACTGGCAGATAAAAATGTCGTTGGTAAAATCTGATCAACCACTTGATTAAATATTTCAATATATTTAGATTGCCATGTATTACTTTTGTAAATTTTAGTTAAATCCATCATTGGATTAATATTAAATGTTTTACCGTCTTTTTTTATAAGTTGTGGTTCAAGTAATTCATTTATATCTTTTTTCTTTTGATTTACAGCTGCAATATTTCTACCTAAACCAGTTGTAAGATTTGACACAGATCTCATTTTTCCTGTAAACTCTTGGATTAGAACTCCTTTAAAAAATTCTTCTAGTATAGCAGCTTTTTCTGAGTTACTAAGCTCATTTTCATTTGCAATAGCTTTGTATAATAATTCATCTGTTACGTCCACCTTTTCTAAAGTTGTACCGCTGCGTAATAATTCTAATTCTAATTCTGTTAATTTTTTAACACCCGGATCTGTTTTTTCTTTTTTGTTTAATGCTTGATCATAAATGTTTTGTATAGTAGGGTTATTAACTAATAGTAATGAAGTCCTAATTGGCATCCCTAAAGATGTAAGATTTCCTACTAATGATAACGCAGATCTATTAAGACCAAGTTTTGCAACTAATCTTTCTTTTGCATCATCTGTAGCCATAGTAATCAAAGAAGAAATAATATCTTGCTTTCTAACACCATCTTTTGTTTTAGATAACTTTTCTCTAAGAACACCGAAGTTATTATAAGGAACGCCATTAATATTAATAATCTTTGACTTATCTTCAATTACAATATCATACTCAGTTAATAAACTTAAGTTTACATTAGGAGTTACAATGGCTCCAATAGCAGCACCTTTATTATTTTTAAATGCTTTTATCTTTCCTAATATATTATTTATATCAATGGAATCTTCAGCATCTCTTATTCCAAATACATTTGGTTCACCTTGTGATAAGTTAATTAATTCTTTCAACTCACTTTTTAATATATCTAATGCAGCGGGTTGATAAGAAATAGGTAGCTCATTGCCCACTGTGTCTTCAGTAACTGCTGTGTTCCCCATTAATGCATACTTGTAATCTAAGATCTGATTGTTCAGTGGAGCTTGATAAGGCTCTCCGTGATTTTCTAAATACTTTACATATTGTTCTTTAGATATAGGAAGGCCTAACATCTCTAATGCAATAATTGTATCTTGATATTCTTTTCCTAAAGCATCACCCACCACTAATGCAGAAGGGTTTTCTTCTTTTACAGATTGGTTGTCATTTTTATAAAGACTTAATGCTTCATTATATACAGAACCTTTCTTTTTTACTTTTTCTTGTACATACTGTAAATACTCTTCGTATTTATTTTGATTACCTTCAGCTTTACCATATTCAATAAACTTACCATCTTTAAGATAGAAGTCTTTAATTTGAGCATATACTTTATCAATATCAAAATCTGCTCCTGATATCTCAACCAACTCTTGAGCAAAAGAGGCAGAAGAACCATAGTATGCTGGTAAAAAATCTACATGTTTTATGTTAACAGTTGAATGATTATCTTGAGATGGAATACGTATACCAAACATTTTAGATACTGCTTCTGGCATATCCATTGAACCATTCTCTACCAAGTCCATTACACTTTGAAAATGAGATGGCATAAGCATTTCGGTATATCTTAAACCTGTAAAATTTCCTTTACTGTCATATTCCTTAACGTTTGATCTTAAACGGTCAATTACAACAAGCCCTTCTTTAGGTATTTTTCTACCTAATAAAGTACCAAATTCAACTAGGTCAGGTTTGTTAGACATTTTATTCCAAACATTTTCTCTTATAATTTCTGATCTATTTGGAATACCGTCTGAGTCTACAGATAAAACTCGTCTATAAACTTTCATTCCAAAATCAGAGACTAACGTTAAAGAAACTCCCGGCTGCTTCTCAGCAAGTGTACCTTTACTTAAATAACTTAAAAACAATTGCTCAAACTTATTTACAGTAATTGGATTATTTAAATTATATTTTTGTTCTCCTTCTTCAGTTGAAAAGAATTCTAATAATTGTGAACTAGATTGAGAAGCTTTTAATCCTTCTTGAGCATATTTTAAATAGGCCATCAAGTTTGCAGTAAGATTACCTTTAGTTTTAGAAATTGCTAACTCATCCATAGCGCCATCAAAAGTAAAAATAAGATTCCTTTTATCTTTATAGCTTATCTCAACTCTTTTTGATATAGCTTCATTATATAGTACTCTAATATCACCAACTGTCATTGGTTTACCATTAGGTTTTAACATTCCGGGTACTTCTGTAATATCTGTTTGTTCAGAAGTAACAAGCGCTTTAATTTGTGTTGGATCAATAGACTCTAATTTATTAGAAGGAGTAACAGACTGAAGGCCCATATCCATAGCTGATAGAGTTGTATAATCATTTTCATTAAGCGGATTAGGGTCATTAATTCTATCTAATGTTTGAACCCTTTGTTTAAGCATTTTTAATGCAGTCAACGGTGCAGCTATACCAAGAGTGTTTTTTCCAGGTAAAGACTCAATCTCTTCAAGTTTATTTAATAGATTATGTAACTCTACTCTATTAGGTTTAGCCACCCAAGAAATACTACCATCTACATTTGTTACTTTGTCAGAAGTAAGTTGACGAGATAACATAAAAGCTGACATCTTTATAAAAGAGGTGCCATCAAAATATACAAGCTTTTTAGAATTGAGCATTGCATTATCCTGATTAACGTATCCGTCTAACTTTATAGTTTTTTCTTTTTTTGCTAATTCAAATATTGCATTTCTATCACCACTGGCTGTTTCAAATACTTCAACATTATCTTTATTAAAAATCTTCTGACCTTTAATTATATAACTTTCTTCATTAAATTTAACAACCTTAGCATTTTCTCCAAAAATTTGCCAAGAAGTAATATCTTCTCCCTGATCTACTTTATCATATAAATTTGCTATAGAAGATGTTAGTTGGCCAAAACCAAAAGACATGTATCTACTTGCTTTAGGAGTCATCCACATTTGCGCATCAGCTACATCAATATTATTTCCTGTTAATGCTGAAGCCTCTTTAGGTTCTTCTATTGCTACTAAGCTAATATTATCTACACTATGATTGATACCATGTTGTGGTGCACTAATAGCACTGTATGCACTAATATATGCTGCATTTTGTGCCTTTGCTCTTTTGATTGCATCTACACCATTCTTTAAAGTAACCGCTTGATCACCTAAAAATATTTCATTTATTGCTTGAGTATTGACCCAATCATTTAAAAATATTTGTTTTAAGTTATGATTCAAATCATTATTAAGGTTTAACAAATAATTAGATTCTACTAATGCTGGTGTAGCTTTAACACCTGCTCCAATTAAACCTTGTCTAATTTTAATACTAACTTCATTATCTATACCAAGAGTTGCTAACTCAGTTTTAAATTCTTCAAACTGCAAGTCTAATTTATTTCTAACTTCAGATCTAAGATCATTCATTGTCATACTTTGCTCTATCATTGCAGCTTCTAAAGTAACTGAATTGGAACGTTTAGCAATTTCTTCTAACTGAGTCTTCAATGCCGGAGTTAATAATAAAGAAGAATTATGCAACTGATAAGCTCTCATTGGTAAAGGCTCACCCTTCTCATCAAAACCTTCAACATTATATCCTATTATCTGTTCTTCTGTTTCAGTTTCTAAGTT